>Ga0256828_1000593_pt1 | contig 23868 bp, 29 predicted proteins | sample CV88metaG_FD_185993 | JGI IMG/M metagenome (GOLD analysis project Ga0256828, IMG submission 185993) | Hydrothermal vent microbial communities from East Pacific Rise, Pacific Ocean - CV88 | ecosystem: Environmental > Aquatic > Marine > Hydrothermal vents | place: Pacific Ocean: East Pacific Rise...
ATATACCAAAGAAGAGATTAAACAAATAGCAATGCAAATACCTCAATTTCAAGAAATTGCTATACAAAAAGAATCTCAAGAAATTTGCTTTGTTCCTAATACATATATTGATATATTAAAAAAACACACTAATATAGACAGGAAAGGTGATACATTAGATATAAATGGCAATGTTATAGGGCATCACAAAGGCTATATGCACTATACAATAGGAAAAAGGAAAGGCTTTTATGTTCATGGTGCACATGAACCTCATTTTGTACTATCTCAAGATAAAGAAAATAATACAATTACAGTTGGAAAAAGAGAACAACTTGCTGTTAAAACTGTTATAATTAATAAATTAAATATGTTTATAACACAAACTTCTTTTAAAGCAGATGTAAAACTTCGCTTTAGAAGTAAAACATTAAGTGCTAATATCATTCTTGATAATAATGATACAGCAACTATACTTTTAGATGAAAATGCCTATGGTGTAGCTATAGGTCAAGTTGCTGTATTTTATCATAATAATAAATTAATAGGGAGTGGTTATATTATAAAAGTTTTATAATGAAAGATTTTATTTAATAACCTTCCATTTAGATTCTACTAATAATATATCATTACTATAAATTTTACCAACAAAAATATCGTTTTTACTATATGTACCAACACCTTTTGGTGTACCACTCATAATAACATCTCCATCTTCAAAACTCATAAAACTTTGTATCTCATTTAACATTTCTAAAGGTTTATATATCATTAAATCATAATTGGCTTCTTGAACAAGCTTATTATTAATAAAAAGTTCCATTTTTAATGTTTCCAAATTTGTATCAAAAGGTACAAAATTACTTAAAACTGCACTACCGTCAAAAGCTTTTGCTCTCTCCCAAGGTAATCCTTTTTGTTTCATATTATTTTGAATATTTGCATGAGTTAAATCCAATCCAAAACCAACCCCAGCTATTTTATTATTTTCTATTAAAAAACAAATTTCACCTTCAAATCTTGTATCTGTATTAAAATAATGTAGTTCATCACTAATAGCACTATTTGGCTTATTGAAAATCACCATACTACTTGGTGTTTCATTATTTAACTCTTTTATATGTTCTACATAGTTTCTACCTATACATACTACTTTACTTGGTGTTACTTTTTTATTATTATAATTTATTGTTTTCATATTTATCCTTTTATAATACTTCATTATAAAAAACTTATGTTATTATACATCATATTTAATATAGAGGAAATTAAGTTGGAAATATCATTTGAAATATTAAGCATATTATTTTTTGTAGCCTTTAGTGCTGGAACGATAGATACTATTGCAGGTGGTGGTGGACTTTTAACAATTCCTGCCCTACTTTGGGCAGGTCTTCCACCAGCATCTGCACTTGCAACAAATAAACTACAATCTGTTTTTGGTACATTTACTGCTTCATTTTATTTTATTAAAAAACAAATGATAAATTTACAAGAGATGAGACCAATGCTTATAATGGCTTTTGTAGGTTCACTTATAGGAAGTTATACTATTTTACAGATTGATGCAACATTATTAAAGAAAATTATACCTATTTTATTGATTTTAATTGGATTATACTTTTTATTTTCAAAAAATACTGGTGAAATTGAAAAACATAAAATTATCTCAAAACTTACATTTGCTTTGATTTTTGTTACTATAATAGGTTTTTATGATGGTTTCTTAGGTCCTGGAACAGGATCATTTTTTACTATTGCTTTTATACATTTTCTAGGATATGAAATATCAAATGCAACCGCACAAACAAAAGTATTAAATTTTATGACTAATTTAGCTTCATTATTATTTTTTATTTTATTTGGAAAAATATATTTTATTGTTGGTTTGACTATGGGTATTGGACAAATTTTAGGTGCTATTCTTGGTGCAAAATTAGTAGTATTAAAAGGACAAAAACTTATTAGACCATTGATTGTTATAATAAGTTTTGCTATGTCAATAAAATTATTCTTGAATTAGATTAATTTTATTCTTTTGAATAAAAATCTCACTTTGTATATTTTGTAAATTTGCTTTTGTTTTTGCATTATTAGCTATTGCTTGATTTAACTCATCACTACTTACAAGTTGTTGATTAAATCTTGCTAATGTTAATTTTAAATATTCATTAGAAGCTTTTAATTCTTCATTTGCCCATTTTAAATTTTCTTCTAATGAATTTAATTTAAGCAACTCATTATCTAATTCTTTTTTAATATTTTTAATATAATCTTCTACATATAACTGTTTTGCAAGATATTTTGCTTTTGCACCTTGTAAATTTGATTTATCACTATATCCATTAAAAAGATTATATTTTAACTCTACACCAACATAACTTTGATTTGGATTTTTATGCCCATCGCCGTCTAATGAAAAATCATCTCCAAATTTTTTATATGAAGCGATAAAATTAACATTAGGATAAAATTTTGAATTTGCTAACTCTATATCTGCTTTTGTAGATAAAAGCATTGTTTTTAGAGCAACTATATCTGCCCTATTTTCAATATCTGCTTTTATAATTTTAGTATCTGGCAAAGTTATTGCTTTTGCAAATGATGAAGTTAAATATTTTATTTCATTATTTATAATTGTAAATTGAGTTTGACTCTGCTGAATATTTGCTTTGATTTTATATAAATTTGCTTTAATATTCAATACTCCACTTTTTGGCAATAATTCTAATTCATAAAAACTTTGTGCTTTTTTTAGTGAACTTTCAAGTGCAATTTTTGCATCTTCTAAAGCTTGTTTTAATGTATTTAAAGAATATAATTTTCCATATAATATAATAAGTTTTAGTTTTAAATTTCTTTTTAAATCTTGTTGTTGTAACTTTGCAATAGTTTTATCAAATTTTGCTTTATTGATCAAATTGGATATACCATATCCACTAAATATAGGATATTGTAAAGTTACTTCAGCACTATAGATATCCTTTGTACCTGCATCAAACCAAGTAGTTGTAGTTGGAGTTAATTGCATAGCAAACTGTGGTGTATCTTTTAAATGTATATAACTTGTTTTAAAATATATTTGTGGTAAATTTAGTCCCTTTGTTGAATTATATTTATTAGTATAAGCTTCTATTTCATATTGTTTTGATTTTATAAGTAAATTATTATCCAATTTATTCAATAAATCATCTAATTCATTTGCAAATAAATTTAAACTAATTATTAATAATAATATTTTTTTCATTTTTTTCCTTTTTAAAATTATACATCAAATAAGTTTAAATGCAAAATATAACAAAATGCAATATTTTTTAAATTTTGTATATTTTTATGCTAAAATTTGAATATTAATCTTTTAGGAAAAAATATGGCAAAAAAAACAACTCTATTTGAATGTCAACATTGTGGAGAACAAACTTCAAAATGGCTTGGTAAATGTCCAAGCTGTGGTGCTTGGGATAGTTTTTATGAATTAACTACTCAACAGCAACAATCTTTAAAAGAAACTCAACAAATTTCCGATCAACCTTCAATTGCTGTTCCTATTACAGAAGTTCAAGAAGATAATGTAACACGATTTTCAACATATAATGATGAATTTGATTTAGTTTTAGGTGGAGGATTAGTTCCTGGTAGTTTAACTCTAATAGGGGGAAGTCCAGGTGTTGGTAAATCTACATTATTACTAAAAATTTCTGGTAATCTTGCAAAACATGGTAAAAAAGTTTTATATGTATCAGGGGAAGAGAGTGCTGGACAAATTAAACTAAGAGCTACAAGATTAGGTGCAAATGAAAAAAATCTATATTTATTATCTGAAATTTCACTTGAATCAATTTTTAATGAGCTTTTAAAAACAAATTATGAAGTTGTGGTTATAGATTCTATTCAAACAATATATTCTGATAAACTAACTTCAGCTCCTGGAAGTGTATCTCAAGTTAGAGAAATAACTTTTGAACTAATGAGAAAAGCAAAAGAATGTAATATAGCTATATTTATTATAGGGCATATTACAAAAGAAGGTTCAATAGCAGGTCCAAGAGTTTTAGAACATATGGTTGATACTGTATTGTATTTTGAGGGTGAAAGTAGCAAAGAGATAAGAATGCTTAGAGGATTTAAAAACCGTTTTGGAAGTACTAGTGAAATAGGTATTTTTGAAATGACAAAAAATGGACTACAAAGTGCAAAAGATATTAATAAAAAATTTTTTACTTCAAAAAAACAACAAAGTGGAAGTTGTTTAACTGTTATTATTGAAGGAAGTCGTGCTTTGATTTTAGAAGTTCAAGCCTTAGTAACTGATAGTTGTACTCCAAATCCAAAACGAAGTGCAACTGGATTTGATACCAATAGATTAAATATGCTACTAGCCTTACTTGAGAAAAAACTTGATTTACCACTTAATAGTTATGATGTATTTGTAAATATCAGTGGAGGTATCAAAGTAAAAGAGAGTTCATGTGATTTAGCAATTATAGCTGCTATAATAAGTAGCTTTAGAAATCGTCCTATTTCTAAAGAAACTGTTTTTATAGGAGAGGTTAGTCTTACAGGAGAGATAAAAGATGTGTATAGTATTGAAACACGATTAAAAGAATCTTTTTCACAAGGTATTTCAAAAGCTGTAATTGCTACTAAACCCCAAATAGAACTACCTATGAAGTGTTTTGAAGTTGATGAAGTGATAAAAATGATAGAATTATTCTAAAAATTACTTATACCCTTAGCTATATTTAAGTATAAAGGTTATAAACTGTTTGAGTTTAAATAACAACAAAGGAGAAAACTATGTTTAAAAAAACATTATTAAGTTTAGCGGCTATTGCTATGTTAAGTGGAGCGGCTATGGCAGATAAACTAGCAGATGTAAAAAGTGCTGGTGTATTAAAAGCTGGTGTAAAGTATGACTTTAAACCATTTGGATTTGTTAATGCAAAAGGGAAAGTAGTAGGTTTTGATATTGATTTATTAAAATATATTGCTAAAGATTTAGGTGTAAAAGTTCAATTTCAACAAGTTACATCTAAAACAAGAATCCCTATGGTAGCAGGTGGTCAAATTGATATTGCAGCTGCTTCTATGACTCATAAAGTAAAAAGAGATGATACAATTGACTTTACAATCTCTTATTTCTTTGATGGACAATCTATCTTAGCTAGAAAAGATTGTAAAAAAAGAAGTGCAAAAGGTTTTGCTGGTAAAAAAGTTGGTGCTATTCAAGGTGCTACAAGTGGTGATAACTTCTTAAAAGTAGTTCCAAATGCAAAAATTGTAAAATTTCAAGAATATCCACAAGCAATTATGGCATTATATAAACATAAAATTGATGCTATTACAACTGACTTAGTTTGGTGTTCTACTCAAGCTAAAGATTCTCATGGTAAATTAAAAGTTGTTGGTGGAACAATTTCATTTGAACCTTATGGAATGGGTATTCCAGAAAATGAATCAAACTTTAGAGATGCTGTTAACTTTGCTATTCAAAAAGCAGTAAAAGATGGTACTTATGCAAAACTATATAAAAAATGGTTTGGTGAAAATCCAAAAGTTATGCCTGAAGTATGGCCTTAGGAATTAAAAGTTAAGAATTAAAAATTAAGCATGAGAAGTTAGAAATAACTTCTCTCTTAATATTGTACCACCATTTTAAAAGGATTTTTATGGGATATGAATTTGACTGGTCAGTTTTACTGACATATAAACAACTACTTATAGATGGTTTTGTTATGACACTAAAATTATCTATAATTGGTATTTTTTTCGCCTTTATTTTAGGTTCAATCATGGGATTAGCAAGAGTAAGTAAGAACTTTTTTGTCTCTTTATTTGCTACATATTATATAGAGTTTTTTAGAAATATTCCTCTAATTGTACAAATGTTTTTTATTTATTTTTCATTTTCAATTGCAGATTCTTTCCCATTTTTACAAACATTTGGACATTTTATAGGAATAGAAAACTATAATGAATTTTTTTCAGCCTTGGTAGCTCTAATCACATATACAAGTACATATATAGCTGAAGCTATAAGAGGTGGTATTCAATCTCTTCCAAAAGGGCAAATGGAAGCTGCAAAAACTTTGGGTATGAATTATTTTCAAACAATGTATTATATCATCTTCCCTCAATCTATTAAATTGGTATGGGGTCCTATTACTTCCCAATTTATAAATCTAATCAAAAACTCATCATTAGCAATGACTATTGGTGTAGCAGAATTAACATTTCAAACTCAAGAGATAGATAGTATAACTTTTAGAGGATTTGAAGCAGCCACAGCTGTTACTCTTTTGTATCTATTTTTAACTCTTGCAACTTCTGCTTTTATGTCTTTGATTGATAAATATGCTTTAATTAAAACAAGTAGTGTAAAAGGGGGGCAAAGATGAGCGATAAATTAACAACATTTTTTAATAACAATAAATCATTATTTTTTATTGTAAATATTGTATTTATTATTGTATTATTAAAATTATTTCAAGTAACAGCTTACCCTGATGCAAATTTTAAAGATGCTTTAACATCTGATAATATAAAATTTATGTTATTTGGTATGGAAGGTGAACTAGGTGGATTAGCTTTAACATTTTTTATAGCTATTATTGCAATTGTTTTTTCATTTGTTGTAGGTTCAGTTCTTGGAATTGCAAGATATAGTGATATAAAAATTTTAAAAATATCAGCTACAATTTATATTGAACTTTTTAGAGCATTGCCTCTGATTATGGTGATATTTTGGGTGTATTTTGCTATACCAATTGTTGGTGGAGCTATGTTTCATACAAAAGTAGCAGTTGATGCCTTAACAAGTGCGATTATTTCATTTACACTATTTGAATCAGCTTATATAGCTGAAATTGTAAGAGCTGGGCTTAAATCTATCCCAAAAGGGCAATTTGAAGCAGCAAAAACATTAGGAATGAATCCATGGCAAACATTTACTCTAATTATCTTACCTCAAGCTTATAGAAGAATGATACCTGCTATTGTATCTCAATTTGTTTCTTTATTTAAAGATACATCTTTAGTATATGTAATAGGTGTAGTAGAATTTTTTAGAGCTGCAACTATTGTAAATAATAGAATCTATATGAGTTTTGAGATAATTAGTTTTATAGCAATTATTTATTTTATGTGTGCATTTACTTTAAGTAAAATTGCAGGACAATTAGAGAAAAAAGTTGCAAAACAAATCAATACATAAATAAAAGGGAAATTATGAGTGATAATATGGTAATACAAATGAAAAATGTTCAAAAACATTATGGTGAATTTCATGCATTAAAAAATATTAATTTTAATGTAAAAAAAGGGGAAATTGTAGTTGTATGTGGTCCAAGTGGTAGTGGAAAATCTACTATGATTAGATGTATTAATAAACTTGAAGATATCTCAGATGGAGATATTATAGTAAATGGAAGCCATTTAACAGATAAAAATACAAATATCAATAAAATAAGACAACAAGCTGGTATGGTTTTTCAACATTTCAATCTATTTCCACACAAAACAATTTTAGAAAATATAACAATAGGACCTATAAAAGTTAAAAAAATCTCAAAAGAAGCAGCAGAAAAAAAAGCTATGGAATTACTTGAAAAAGTAAAAATTCCACATCAAGCAGCAAAACATCCAGGAGAATTAAGTGGTGGGCAACAACAAAGAGTTGCTATTGCAAGAACTTTAGCTATGGAACCAGATGTTATTTTATTTGATGAACCAACATCAGCTTTAGATCCTGAAATGATTGGAGAAGTTTTAGATGTAATGAAATCTCTGGCAAAAGAAAATTACACTATTGTTTGTGTAACACATGAGATGGGTTTTGCAAAAGAAGTAGCAAATAGAATTGTTTTTATGGCTGATGGTGAAATTTTGGAAGAAAATACCCCTGAAGAATTTTTTAATAATCCTCAAACACCAAGAGCAAAACAATTTTTAAGTGAAATTTTAAATCACTAATTTAATTAATATATGAAAAAAATAATTTTAATATATATATTACAAGGGATTTTAATGGCAACTTCAATTAAACATTTTGAATATAAAAATATAAATATCCCCGTGATATTTGAAAATTATAAAACATTACCAATTTTTAATTTACAACTTATTTTTAAAAATAGTGGTTATATAAAAGATACTGCAAAAAAAAGTGGATTAACATCATTAAGTGCAAAACTCTTAAATGAAGGAACAAAAAAAGATGGTTCTGTTAATTTTGCGACAAAACTAGAAAGTAAAGCAATCTCTATAGAAACTTCTAATGGTCTTGAAACTTTTGTGATTGAAGTTAGTTGTTTAAAAGAACAATATAAAGATGCTTTAAAATTATTAAATCAACTTTTAAGTGATCCAAATTTAACAGAAGAAACTTTAACCAAATTAAAAACATTACAAATTAGTAAATTAGAACAAAAACAAGATGATTTTGATTACCTTGCAAAAACTAATTTAAATTCTATAGTTTTTAAAAATACTCCTTTAGAAAATTCTTCATTGGGCAAAATCGAAACAGTAAAAAATATTACTTTAGATGATATTAAAACAAATTTAAAAGAAATTTTTAATATCAATAATCTAATAATTGTAGCAGGTGGAGATATCACATATAAAGAATTATCAAAAAATCTACCTCATATTTTAGATAATTTTACACAACAAAAAATAAAACATTATCCATTTATCAATATAACAACAAAACCAACAACTAAAATAGAATATAAACAAACACAACAAGCTTATATATATTTCGCAGCTCCTTTAGATTTGAAATATAATGACAAAGATATCTATAAAGCTAAAGTAGCATCATTTATCTTAGGTAGTAGTGGTTTTGGAAGCAGACTAATGGAAGAGATAAGAGTTAAAAGAGGACTTGCCTATAGTGCTTATAGTAGATTTATAACTGCAAAATCTTATTCTTGTTTTTCTGGTTATTTACAAACTAAATTAGACAATCAAACAAAAGCACAACAATTAGTAAAAAAAGTTATTAAAAATTTTATTAAAAAGGGTGCAACACAAGAAGAACTAGATAGTGCAAAACAATTTTTACAAGGTAGCGAACCATTAAGAACTGAAACTTTTAGTTTAAGACAAAATAAAGCATTTAACTTGTACTATAAGGGTCTAAGTCAAGATTATGCTAAAAAAGAATTAAAACTTATAGAAAATCTTACTTTAGATGAATTAAATAATTTTATAAAACAACATAAAGAGATAATTGATCTATCATTTTCAATTATAACAAAGGATAACAAATGAAAAAACTTATATTAAGTTCAGTTGTTGCATTATCACTTGCAACTTCTAGTAATGCAGATTTTTTAGGTGCTGAAGCTGGTGTAGCTTCTTGGATGCCAAGTTTATCAGGAACAATCAAAGGTAGTGGTGCTGCTGATATGGATATAGATTTTCAAAGAGATTTAGGATATGAAGACCATGAAGCAAATGTATTTTTTTGGGCATATTTTGATCACCCTATTCCATTAATTCCAAATATTAAAGTTCAACAAACAAACTATAATGTTAGTTCAACAAAAGCAACAACAGTAAGATTTAATAATAATTCATATACTGGTAATGTAGATTCTGAACTTACTTTAAATCAATTAGATATTATCCCTTACTGGAGAATTTTAGATAACTGGATCAATCTTGATCTTGGATTTAATCTAAAAACTATTGATGGAAATATTAAATTAAAATCACCAGGTGCTTCTGATACTAATCAAGACTTTAGTATCACAATACCTATGGCTTATGCAAAAGCTAGATTTGATATGCCTTTTACTGGACTTAGTGTAGAAGCTGATATGAGTTATTTAGGATATGGTAGCAATAGTTTTACTGATATGAAAGCAGGTATAGTATATCAAACATCATTTGGTCTTGGGGCAACAGCTGGATTAAGAAAAGAAAATTTAACTTTAGATGATATAGATAGTACTTATGCAAATATAGATATTAATGGTGTTTATTTAGGAGTATTTTACCATTTTTAGAATTTAATTGATTTTATAGTATAATTAGAAAAAAATTATAAGGAAATCAATTGTTAAGATTTGCACAAAATCCAATGATTGATATGGATATAAATAGCTTAAGAATTGCTATTTTAAACCATATCATTTCAAAACAAACAAATCAAAACTTGATTATAAGACTTGAAGATCTTAATAATCAAGAAAATAATAAAAACAAAGATAAAAATATTTTAAATATTTTATCTTTGTTTTCTATTGACTATTCTCAAGTTCTAATCCAAAGTGATAATATAAAGTACCATAGACAAATTAGTATGCAACTTCTTATGCAAAAGAAAGCTTTTAATTGTTTTTGTAGTGATGAAGCTTTACAAAAAGATAAAGATGAAGCTAAAGCTCAAAATAAACCTTATAGTTATGGTGGATTTTGTGAAAATTTAAGTGATGAAATTACTTTGGATCTTCAAGCTCCATTTACGGTAAGAATAAAAAAACCAACTTCTGATATAACTTTTACAGATACGATACAAGGTGATTGTAGATATAAACCTTTTGAAGTAGATAGTTTTGTAATTTTAAATCATCAAAAAACACCAACTTCTGATTTTGCATCTGCTGTTGATGATATGTTAAATGATATAGATACAATTATAGAAGATAAAAAATATTTAGATAATATAGCAAAACAAATACATATAAGAAATTCACTAGAATACACAAAAAAGATACAATATGTACATATACCTTCTATTATAAATGGTGATCAATATCCTATTCAAACTTTATTAGACGATGGTTATTTGCCTATTGCTATTGCAAATTATATTGTTTTATTAGGATATGATACACCTAGTGAAATATTTACAATTGAAGATGCTATAAAATGGTTTGATATAACAAAAATTTCACAACATAATGTGAAATTTGATATTGAAAAATTAAAAACAATCAATACAAAATATCTTGAATCAATGGATAATTTAAGATTATCAAAAATTTTAGGATATGCAGATGAAGATATAGGGAAACTTGCAAAATTATATCTTGAACAATATGCTACAATAAAAGATATCAAAACTCACATTGATTTAATTTTTACATCAAAATCTATTTGTAAAAATTTTCCTAAAGAATTTACACAAATTCAACAATGTCTAAAAGAAGCACCTTTTATAGATGATTTTGATCAATTACTAGTTTATATCACTGATAAAACAAAACTTATAAATAACAATCTTTTAGTCCCTTTACAATACCTTTTAACAGGTACAACAAAAGGACCAAAACTTAATCAAATATATCCGTTTATTAAAAATTACCTTAAGGAGATTATCAAATGATAGATGCATTACTTATAGCTGTTTCAAATTTGATTTTAACAATTATTTTTCTATATAAGTGGATTATTATTATATCTGCTTTAATATCTTGGGTTCAACCAGATCCATACAATCCAATAGTTCAAATGTTATATAGACTAACAGAACCTGCCTATGCTTTTGTGAGAAAATTTATACCAACCGTTATTGGTGGAATCGATTTAGCTCCTATGATTTTAATCTTTGGACTTATTTTTCTTGAAACATTTTTAACAACACTTCTAAGAGGTCTTCTATAGTGCCCTTTAGGTCGTTATTAATTATTCTTCTGTTTTTTATCTATGCAAAAGCTGATTTTAATATCACACAAAATTGGCTTAAAACAAAACCAAGAAGTTATGCAAAAGATTTTTATATTTTAAGATATTTAAAACAAAATATAACTCCATCTGAAGCTATTTGGGCTTTGGGTGAAGCAAAAAATGTTAATAATAAACTTTTTTTTGCTTATGCAAAAAAATTAAAAGATAAAGGAACTTCTCAAGTTGTTAAATGTATAAAACTTCCTGCACATAAATTAGTAAAAACATCAGCTCAATGTATAGAACTTGGTTTAACAGCTTATAAAGCAACAAAATTATCACATAAAGAACTAAATATTGTAATAAACAAATTAAAAACAAAATATCCTACAGATGCACAAAAATTTGCTATTTTAAATTCTATTATCCCTTTTGAACTTTTAATACATGCACCAAATCAAGTATTTTTTGATACTTTTAATCAATGTGGTGGAAAATTTAGAACAAAATATTTTAATCACCCTTTACCATTAAAAGTTATTAAACAATTAAGAAAAGATAAAAAAAATTTTGCAACTGTTATCAAAAAAGTAGTAACTAATCCAAATTTTACTGAACTACAAAATTCATTTTTATTTATAAATCCAAAAGGTTTAAGTCATCAATCTATATTTTTTTTAGCAATCAATGCTATTAAACATAATCAAATTAAACAAGCACTTTATTATTTAGAATTTGCTTCTAAGACTGCTTATTTTAAATTTGATAAAGATAAAGTATTATTTTGGCAATATAAATTAACAAATAATAAAAAATATTTGGAAAAATTATCACAAAGTTGGGATATAAATCTATATTCATTAATAGCAAAAGAGAAACTAAATATTCCTATTGATAATATAATCTATGATATTAATAATACAAATCAAACACAATCAACTTATAATATAAAAGATCCTTTTAGCTGGTTAAGAGTTTTACATAAAACAAAAAAACTAGATAAACAAAAACTTATACAATATAAACAACTATTTAATACTGAAGAAACCAAAGGACACTTAGCTTTTTTATATGAAAAATTTTACCATTACAAAAAAGCATATTTTATAAATCCATATAAACAATATATTAAAAATTATTCAAAAGATAGACAAGCTCTTATTAATGCAATTGCAAGACAAGAAAGTCGTTTTATACCAACTTCTATTTCTCCATCTTATGCACTTGGTGTTATGCAAATTATGCCATTTTTAAGTAAAGAATTAGCAAAACAATTACATGAACATTACGATATAGATAAACAATTAACTGCAAAAACCAATATAAAATATGCCAATAAACATCTAAATTATTTAGAAAAACATTTAAATAATATTTTATTTATAGCTTATGCTTATAATGGTGGAATAGGCTTTACAAAAAGAATGCTAAAAAATGGTTTTTTTCAAAAAGGAAAATATGAACCATTTTTGAGTATGGAACTTGTACCTTATAATGAGAGTAAACGATATGGTAAAAAAGTATTACTTAATTATATTATATATAAAAACTATTTCAATAATCAACAAACAACAAAAATAACAAAATATTTGCAAAATTTAATGTAAATTTTATTTTCTATATGCTAAAGTACATCTAATAAAAAAAAGGAGAAAATTATGGCAGTAAAAATTACAGATATTTGTATTAGTTGTGATGCTTGTTTAGATGAGTGTCCTACAGAGTCTATCGTTGATAATGATGATAATCCAAATGGAGAAGATATTTATTATGTAAATCCAGATACTTGTTCTGAATGTATTGGAGATAACGATACTCCAGCTTGTGCTGAAGCATGTCCTACTGAAGGTTGTATTGTATGGGATAACCCAACAACTGAAGGTGCAGTTGACGGTCAACCAGTAATAGAAGACTAATATAATAGTTTCATATATAAAAAAGGTAAGAGATTTCACTCTTACCTTTTTTTATATTTACAATAAACTTATAAACTAAATTTAATCTTAATTTTGTTATAATCGCCAAATTTTATTAACAAGGAGAATTTATAATGGAAAGAACATTATCAATTATAAAACCAGATGCTGTTGCAAAAAATGTTGTTGGACAAATTTTAGCAAGATTTGAAAATGCAGGATTAAGAATTGCTGCTACTAAAAAAATTCAATTAAGCCAAGCAGATGCGGAGGCTTTTTATGCAGTACATAAAGAAAGACCTTTCTTTAATGATTTAGTTGAATTTATGATCAGTGGTCCAGTTGTTGTAACTGTATTAGAAGGTGAAGATGCTATGGCTAAAAATAGAGAACTTATGGGAGCTACAAATCCACAAGAAGCACAACCTGGAACAATTAGAGCTGATTTTGCTGAATCTATTGATGCTAATGCTGTACATGGTAGTGATTCACTTGAAAATGCTGAAATAGAAATTAACTTTTTCTTTGCTCAAAGAGAGATTTGTTAGTATAATTTTATGAAAATAGAATTTAGAAAAATACCAAATATACCAAAAGAATTTGAAATTTCTTCAAATTCAGTAAAGTTTTTAGGTATTTTTAGTAAAATAACAAACAAACTTGTCAAAATTGAAGCAAATATTATAGGAGACTATGATGTTGAGTGTTGTAAATGTGGCAATAAAATTATAAAAAAACTTAATGAAAAAAATATTTTTATTATAAGTGATGGTATTTTTTCATCTGAAAATAATGACATAGATGAAGAAATTATAGTTGAAGTTGATAATCATATTGTAGATTTTGACGAAATTTTACAAAGCGAATTAGAATCTATTAAAAGTGATTATTATATTTGTGATAATTGTACTACAAATAAACGATTTGTAGATATAGAATTTTAAATTATAAACAAAGGATAAAAAATGGCAGTACCAAAGAGAAGAGTTAGTCACAGTAGAAGTGCAAAAAGAAGAACACATTATAAAATTACATTAAAAAGACCTGTAAAAGATACAGATGGAACATGGAAAATGCCACATAATGTGAATCCAAATACAGGTGAATATAAAGCATAATGTTAAAAATAGCAATAGATGCAATGGGTGGGGACAATGGTCCTGCACCGATTATAGATGGGTTGGTTGATGCTTTAAAGAAAAATAAACATTTTACAGCAATTGCTGTTGGTGTTAAAGAAGAACTTATACCTTTAATTCCTCAAAAATTTAAAGATCGTGTTGAAATATATCATTGTACAGATGTAATTAGTATGTCTGATGCTGCAACAGATGCTTTAAAACGAAAAGAAAGTTCTGCATATATTGCAATTGATTTGGTAAAAACAGGAAAAGCTGATGCTTATGTAAGTGCTGGTCATAGTGGTGCAAGTATGTCATTAGCAACACTTAGAATTGGAAGAATTAAAGGTGTAAGTCGTCCTGCTATTGCTACACTAATGCCAACTGTTGATAAATATACATTAGTTTTGGATGTTGGTGCAAATGTAGATTGTGATGCTAAAAATTTAGCACAGTTTGCTATTATGGGGCAAGTTTATGCTGAAGATGTATTAGGGATAGATGATCCACTTACAGGACTTTTGAGTAATGGTGAAGAAGAGAGCAAAGGTAATGAAACCACTAAAGAAGCTTTTAAATTACTTGAAAATATTCCAAATTTTGTAGGAAATGTAGAAGGAAATGATATTTTCAATGGCTCAACAGATGTTGTTGTATGTGATGGTTTTATTGGAAATATTATGTTAAAAACAGCAGAAGGTGTAGCAGATACTATTGGAAAAATTATTAAAAATAATTTACGAAGATCATTATTATCTATACTTGGTGCAGTTTTAATGAGAAAAGTATTTAAAAAGCTAAAATTAAAAGTTGATTATGCTGAATATGGTGGAGCACCACTACTTGGAGTAAAAGCTCCTGTCATTATAGCACATGGAAAATCAAATAAAACAGCTATGAAAAATGCTATTTTTCAAGCAATTGCTGCAGCTCAATCTGATTTAAATATCAATATTGAGACACGATTAAAACAATTTAAGGACTAAAATATGTATGCTTCTTTTAAATCTATTGGGGCTTATATCCCAGAAGAAATCAGAGATAATAATTGGTTTATTCAACGAATGGATACAAGTGATGAATGGATAACTAAAAGAACAGGTATCAAAGAAAGAAGAATTGCCTCTAAAAACCAAGAAACAAGTGATTTGGGAACAGAAGCTGCAAAAATTGCTATTCAAAGAGCAAAGTTAAATATTGAAGATATAGATTTAGTTATATGTGCAACTATTAGTCCTGATTATTTTTGTATGCCATCAACGGCATGTCTTATTAGTGAAAAGCTAGGTATTGCAAATGTAATGGCATTTGATATTAGTGCTGCTTGTACTGGATTTGTTTATGGAATCAATATTGCAAAAGCATTTATAGAATCAGGTATGAAAAAAAATGTACTTGTAATAGGAGCTGAAAAACTAAGTAATATTGTTGATTATACAGATAGAACAACATGTATGCTTTTTGGAGATGGAGCAGCTGCTACTATTATTGCTGCAACAGAAAACAAAGATGAAGCTATCACTGATGTACAATGTAGTGCAGATGGGGCTCAAAAAGATTTATTAAAAACTCCAGGTATTCAAAGCGAAGAAGCTTCATTTATGCAAATGAAAGGTAATGAAACTTTTAAAGTTGCTGTAAAAACTTTAACAAGCGATGTTAAAAGAATAATGGAAAAAAATAATATATCAAATGATGATATTGATTTATTTATACCTCATCAAGCTAATTATAGAATTATAAAAGCTGTTGGTGATGCTTTAAAATTTAATGATAACCAAAAAGTATTAACTGTACATAAATACGGTAATACTTCTTCTGCTTCAATTGGAATGGCTATGAATGACTGCTATGAAAATGGAACTTTAAAATATGGTGATACAATGCTTTTAGATGCCTTTGGTGGTGGTCTTACTTGGGGTTCTGCTATTATTAAATTTTGTGGAAAATAATTTATGAAAAAAATTATTCTCACTTTGTTATTTACAACACTATTATTTGGTAAATTTACAACACTATCTACAAAACAAACTCAAGATATGATTAAAAAAGGTGTTGTTATTATTGATATTAGAAGATTAGATGAATTTAAAAAATATGGTATAATAAAAACTGCACATACTTTAACATTTTTTGATACACAAGGTCAATACAATATCCCAGCTTGGTTAAAAAATTTTACTAAAATCATAAAAAATAAATCAACACCTTTCATCATATACTGTGCACATGCAAACAGAAGTAAAGTTGTAGGTAAATTTTTATCGGAACAATTACACTATCAAAATGTTTATGAACTAGATGGTGGTATTATATATGGTTGGATAGATAAAGGACTTAAAACTGTTAAATATCAGTAAAAAAATTACTAAAATTGTTGGTAATACAAATGCCAAATATAACCTTATAAAAGAAGGTGATAAAGTTTTAGTTGGTTTTTCTGGTGGAAAAGATTCTCTAACACTTATACATACTCTTAAACGGATGCAACGACATACCCCTTTTGATTTTGAATTTAAAGCTGTTACAATCACTTATGGTATGGGTGAAAATGTTGAATTTCTTGCTCAACACTGCAAAGAACACGATATAGAACATGAGATTATCAATACAGAGATTTTTGATATAAGTAAAGATAAAATAAGAAAAAACTCATCATTTTGTTCTTTTATCTCTCGTATGAGAAGAGGATATTTATATACTTATGCTTTGGAAAATGGATATAATAAACTTGCTCTTGGACATCATTTAGATGATGCTATGGAATCATTTTTTATGAATTTTTTCTATAATGGAAGTTTAAGAAGTATGCCACCAATTTATAAAGCAAACAATGGTTTAATGGTAATTCGCCCTTTAATATTTTGTAGAGAAAGACAACTTCGTGCTTTTGCCAATACAAATGAAATATCTGTAGTAGGAGATGAATCATGCCCTGCTATGAGAGTAGATATTAAAATGCCACATGCAAGAGCGAATACAAAAGAATTATTAGCAAATTTAGAAAAAGAAAATCCACAACTTTTTATTTCAATGAAAGCTGCATTTGAAAACTTTCATCCAAATACTTTTTTTAATAAAGATAACTTAGATAAGGAATAGATATGAATAATCAAGTTTTAGCATTAAAATATAGACCAAAAAGATTTGAAGATCTTATAGGACAAGATACCATATCTACAACTTTATCACTTGCATTAGAAACCAATAGACTATCTAATGCTTATTTGTTTTCAGGGTTAAGAGGAAGTGGGAAAACAAGTACAGCAAGGATTATGGCAAAATGTTTAGTATGTCAAAATGCACCAACTTCAAAACCTTGTGATCAATGTAGTGGATGTATTAGTGCAAATGAAAACAGACACTTAGATATAATCGAGATGGATGCAGCATCAAATCGTGGAATAGATGATATAAAAGATTTAATAGAACATACAAAATATAAACCAACAAATGCAAAATATAAAGTTTTTATAATAGATGAAGTTCATATGCTAACACCACAAGCTTTTAATGCTTTGTTAAAAACACTTGAAGAGCCACCTGAATTTATTAAATTTATACTTGCTACAACTGATCCTTTAAAATTACCTGCTACAATTTTAAGTAGAACTCAACATTTTAGATTTAAGAAGATTGCGACAAAAGATGTTAAACATCATTTAATACATATTTTAAATTTGGAAAATATAAATTTTGAAGAGGAAGCTTTAGATATATTGATACGAAGTGGGCAAGGAAGTCTTAGAGATACTTTAACACTTTTGGATCAAGCAATTATATATTCTAAAGGTTCTGTTGAATTAGAAGCTGTTACAAATATGTTGGGACTTATTGATCCTAAATTTATGGATTTGTTATTTGATATTATTTTAAATAAACAAGATACAACACAAATTTTGGAACAACTTGATTCTTATGAAGCAGATCAAATCATAGATGAGATGATTATATACCTAAAATATAAAATGTTAGGTAAAGATATAAAATACAGTACTTATATGTTTGAAAGATTTTTTAGAATTTTATCAGATGCAAAACATTTACTTCATCTAAATAGTGATAGTGGTTTTGTACTTATTTTAACTTTAAGCAAACTAAGTGAAGCAGTAGAGCTAAAAACTATTGATGAAGTTATCCAAAATATCCAACAAACTCCTACAAAAGAAGATACAATAATAAAAACAGATATTATTGAAAAAGAACCTGCAAAAGAAGAAACTACACCTACTAAACAAGAAGAACCAAAAGTAGATAATTATACTATAGTGACCAATACAATTTATGATAAAAACTATGAATTAGGTAGTTGTTTTGAACAATGCTTTGCATTTAATAAATATGAAAATAACACTTTATATATAGATAGCACCGCACAGGGTGAATGTAAAAAACTACTTTTTAAATATTTTGCAAATATTAGAATGATTATAGAAGATATATATGGTCAAAACACACAGATAGAATTTAATAAAATCCTCCCAAAGGAATCTCCCTAAACCAGATATTGGATCTATGATTGAAGATGTTGAATTAAATAGTAGTTGTATTCAACCAAATTGTCAAGGGACAAAAGAGATAGAATTAAGTGATATCGTAAATTCTGCTTTTGTAAATAAAGCTGTTGAATTGTTTCAACCAAATAATCCTATTAGAATAAAATCTAAAACATAAAATGAAACTTTTAATAATAGAAGATGATAAAGATATATTGTCTTTTTTGACAAAAGGTTTTAAAGAATTAGGATATACAATAGATAGTGCTTTAGATGGTACAGATGGAGAATATTTAGCTTTAACCAATAGTTATGATATTATTATCTTAGATTGGATGTTGCCATCGAAAAATGGTATTGAAATTTTATCTAATTTAAGAAAACAAAATATAAATACCCCTATTATTATGCTAACAGCAAAAGATACAACTTTGGATAAAATTCAAGGTTTAAAAAATGGTGCAGATGACTATATTGGTAAACCATTTAGTTTTGATGAGCTTGAAGCTAGAATTGAAGCATTGTATAGAAGAACATATTTATCAACTAAAAGTAATATCATCTCTTTTAATAATATATCTATTGATATAGATAAAAAAATTGTTTTAAAAAATAATAAAAAACTTGAATTATCTGCAAAAGAATATGAGTTATTGATTTTTCTACTTACCAATAAAAACTCTTATGTTGGCAAATCTATGATAGAAGAGTATTTATGGAACAATGAAGAATTTATATCAAGCAATGTAATTGAAGTTACAATTTATAATTTAAGAAAAAAACTTGGTAAAGATATAATAAAAAGCTTTAGAGGTTTGGGATATAAAATTGAAATTTAAAAGTTTGAAATATAAAGTATTATTTTGGTTTATTGGGATCACTTCAATATTACTTTTTTTATTTAGTTTTTTATTATACTATTTTTTAGAAGAGAGTTTAAATTTAAAAATCCAAACAAATCTATATCATAATGCCGTTTATGTGCATGAAAAAATGTTAAAATCTAATCAAATAGATTTAAGCAAAATCAATGATTATGAAGTTGCTATTGTTTACAATAACCATATTACAAAAACAACAACACATTTTACACTAAAAAATATTAACCACTATTTACAATCAGATGAGATATTTTTTGTAAAAGAGATAGATGAATACAATGTAAATGCTATTTATATATTGAAATTCACCAAACCATACAAAGGTGCTATTGTTATTTATAAAAAAGGTTTATCAAATAAAGCTGAAGATTTAGAAGATATACTTTTATTTTTGAACCCTATTTTGCTTGTGTTGTTACTTTTGATTGGCAATAGATTAATAGATAAAATTTTAAATCCTATTAAAAGCCTAACACAATCTGCCAAAAATATATCTGTGGATAATTTTAGCCATACTTTAGAAATTCCAACATCAAATAATGAAATTGCCCAATTAATAAAAACATTTAATGAGATGATTATACGACTACAAAATCAAGTAGATATAATAGAAAATTTTAATAACGACTTAGCTCATGAATTAAAAACTCCCCTAACAGTGATGCAAGGGGAACTTGAATTGGCACTAAAAAAACAAAGAGATGAAAAATATTATAAAGAAACTATTCAAAAAGTGTTGGAAAAAACTTATGAGATTAAAGAACTAACTCAAACACTTTTATTATTAACAAAATATTCAAAACATAATATAAAAGATACATTTGAAAAATGTTATTTGGATTCTATTTTATTAACTATTTGCGAAAACTATAAACAACAATTAGAAAAGAAAAATATCACTTTAAAATTTGATAAATTTGAATCTATTTCATTTATGGCAAATAAAACTTTAATCATCTCAATTTTTTCAAATCTAATTGATAATGCTATTAAATACTCTACATCAAATACAACTATAACTATCTCTTTGTATAAACAAAATACTAAAATACACTATATAATCAAAGATGAAGGTATTTCTATACCTACTGCAGAGATAAATAAAGTTACAAATAGATTTTATAGAATAGATAAAAGTAGAAATAAATCTATCAAAGGGTTTGGATTGGGTTTGAGTATTGTTAAAAATAGTGTTGAACTACACAATGGTATTTTACATATTACATCACAAAAAAATATAGGAACTACTATAGAAATTATATTTTAATTTTCATTTCATTTTCGTATATATAATTACATTATAAAATTAATATAGGAAAATTTATGGAACACTTAAATAAAAATCTATTTTTATTTATCAATTCATTTACAGGTCAAAATCATAATGTTGATTTTTTTATGGTTAATATTGCAACTTATTCACCTTATCTTTTTATAGTATTACTATTTTGTTTATGGTTTAACAATAAACAAAATGAAGCATTATATGCAGGATATACAACAACTTTAGGGATTATTGTAAATTATATTGTAGGATTATTTTATTTTCATAATCGTCCCTTTATGGACAATCTTGGTATAAATATATTATCTCATAAAGTTGAAAACTCTTTTCCATCAGATCATACAACATTTGTAGTATCTATAGCTTTTATGCTACTGACATTTAAACAAACAAGAACGATAGGAGTAGTAGCTTCTATTTTAGCTTTATGGTGCGGTATTGCTAGAGTTTATTGTGGAGTACATTATCCTTTTGATATAGCAGGATCTATAATTATATCAATAGTTGTAGTTGCTCTTATTAAACTTTTAAGTTCTAAACTAAATGGTGTAAATATATTTATAATTTCACTTTATAATAAAATCTTAGGAACTATTTATGACAGAAATAATTAATTTTCTAGTTTCTACAATAGGTACTTTAGGATATTTTGGCATATTTGCTTTGATGTTTTTAGAAAGCTCATTTTTCCCATTTCCTAGTGAAGTGGTAATGATACCAGCAGGATATTTAGCTTTTAAAGGGGATATGAGTTTAACACTTGTTTTAATTTTTGGAGTATTAGGTAGTTTAGCAGGAGCTTGGTTAAATTATATATTAGCTTTGAAATATGGTAGAAATTTAATACTTAAAATTATATCTAATGAAAAATTAAAAAAGTTAGAATTATTTTTTACCAATTATGGAAATATTTCAACATTTACAGGTCGATTAATACCAGGTGTTAGGCAATATATCTCATTTCCTGCAGGACTTGCAAAAATGAATAAAATAACATTTTCACTTTATACTATGCTTGGAGCTACTATTTGGAGTGTAATATTAGTAGCACTTGGTTATTTTTTGGGAGATAATCAAGAGTTAATAGATAAGTATTTACAAGAAATAACAATAATATTAATTATAATATCTATATTATTATATAAAATTAAAAACAATACTTTAAATCAAATTAATTGATATCTAATAAAACATGTACTATAATATGTACATATATCACAAAAAGGATTTTATATGCAAACATCAACATATACACATATAAGACAAAATTTAGCAACAGTGATGGATAATGTGACAAATAATCATACTCCAATAATTATTACAAGACAAAAAAAAGAACCAGTTGTAATAATTTCATTAGATGATTTTAAATCTATGGAAGAAACAGCATATCTTATGCAAAGTGCCAATAATGCACAAAGATTAAATAGTGCAATTAGTGAACTTGAAAATAGTTTAGGTACAAAAAGAGAATTATTAGACGATGAATAAAATTTTTGCTACTCAAGCATGGGAAGATTATCTGTATTGGCAAAAAGAAGATAAAAAAATATTAAAAAGGATAAATCTTTTAATCAAAGATATTTCAAGAGAACCATTTGTAGGATTAGGAGATCCTGAACCATTAAAATATAATTGGCAAGGTTACTGGTCAAGAAGAATAAATTTAGAACATAGGTTAGTTTATAAAGTTGTTAATAATGATATATTAATAGCTCAATGTAGATATCATTACTAAATTTTCATTTTCATTTCATTTTCATATATAATAATACCACTACGAAATTTAACAATGTAGGAATAGTATTATTAACAATTTAACACAATCAAAACTGACACTATACACATCAATATTTTTAGTAGTATTTTATAATTACTCATTTTTTAATGAAGTTATAAAAGTATATCCATTTTATGGCTTAAATATACTTTATATAGTTTCTTTGGCCTTACTTATAATTTTACTTACAAATTTGTTATTAACTTTAATTAGTTCAAAATATACAACAAAACCAGTATTGATTTTGGTAGTTTTTATCTCATCATTTACAATATATTTTATGAACACTTATCATATAGTTATAGACTCCAGTATGATAAGAAATGCTTTACAAACAAATATAAATGAATCTATGGATTTATTGAGTATGCAGCTTTTGATTTATGTTATATTATTAGGAATAATTCCATCATTTATAATATATAAATTACCCATACAATACAAAAGTTTCAAAAAAGAGTTTAGCTCTAAAATAATATCTATATTAGTTTCTACAATACTAATAGTTCTTATTATATTTAGTTTTAGCAAATTTTATACATCATTTTTTAGAGAGCATAAACCACTACGATATTATATCAATCCAATATATTGGATATATTCTATACCAAAATATATTAATTCAACTTATAACTCTAAACAAATAAAAGCAACTCCAATAGGCTTAGATGCAAAAATTATAGAAGAAGATGATGAAAATGAAACTGATGAGCATAATGAACTTGTTATTTTAGTAGTAGGAGAAGCCGCAAGAGCTGATCATTTTAGTTTAAATGGTTATGCTAAAAAAA
>Ga0256828_1000594_pt1 | contig 23853 bp, 28 predicted proteins | sample CV88metaG_FD_185993 | JGI IMG/M metagenome (GOLD analysis project Ga0256828, IMG submission 185993) | Hydrothermal vent microbial communities from East Pacific Rise, Pacific Ocean - CV88 | ecosystem: Environmental > Aquatic > Marine > Hydrothermal vents | place: Pacific Ocean: East Pacific Rise...
ATCAATGTCAAGACCACTGTCAACAAAAATCTCTGTGTTAACAGAAGCAGCAGACTCAGCAATAGCTTGTGCAAGTTGCTTACCTTGGTTAGCAGATAATGGAAGGTCAGTAGCTTCAGAATCAAGACTGTCTACCACATCAGTTTTCTTAACATATGGAGTTAAATCGATATCACCTTTAAGGATTTGAAGAATCTTCCATCCTTCACCATCAACATAAATATATGCAGCAGCAGTTCCTTCTTCGTTTCCAAGAGAAGTGTCTCCAGTAGTGTCAAGAACATAAGCAATAAGAGAACCATAAGCTTCGAGCTCATCTCTTTCAGAAAGACTTGATACAACAACTGAGTCATCAACCGATGCAACATAAGATTTGATTTTATCAACAGACCATGTGTTCTCATTTCCAGCTTCAAGTGTATCATCAATGATACCAACAATACTGTTTTGAACATTTGTGATAGAAGTTTCAATATTTGACTTCAATTGAACAATAGCTTGTGTTGAAGGAACAGTGTTAATGTTGTTAGCATTAACCACATCATCGATAGTCCCCTTGATAGAAGACAGTGGCAATTTAGCATTAAGAGCATCAGAAAGTCCTGCGATAGAACCAATACGTCTCATTCTTAGCATTTTAAATCCTTTTTTAAGTTTTATTTTACACCTATGGAATCAAAATAGATTACCATTTTGTTAGGTTTCAACATTATAACAAAAAAAAGTTTTTTTTGAATTATCAATAAGAGAATTTAAGCTTAAAGTATGCGTTGATTTTTTTATTGTTGTCTAAAACAAAAAATCTGCAATATATTATTCCAGGTATAGAAATCATATCTTCTGTGTCAAACGAAAACAATATGTTTCCATTATCTATTGAAACAGGCGTTACTTCCTTTATCATATCTGTAAAACCTACTCCAAATTCATTATCTTTATAAAATATAATCTTTGCTTCTTGTGGAGAATCAGATAACCCTTCGATGTCTACAGAAAAATCAACTGAATTCCCAACTATAATATCTAGTTTAGTCATAATATATCACTCCTTGTTAATGTTAATTCGCTCGATATTATCTTTCCTGGAAGCATCATCATTTTAACAGCAGTTACAATGTATTCTCCATCTATGCTATCTAAATTAAAATTAAAAGTCTCTATTTCACTTTCTCCACCCATTCCTTCTGGATGAGAAACTTTCATAACTTCAGCATAAGAGTTTTCATTTTTTATTTTTATTTTTGCCATACATCCGACTGCTGTTCCGTCAATTACTATTCTCGTGTTGGAGCTTGCAAGAAGAGATTTTATTCCTCTTAGACCCTGAAGCTTATCTAGTATTAATTTTTTAATTCCAACAACAAGTGCTGACACATTTTTTCCCTCTTCGCTTTGTCGTCCACCCTTCATTGATGGTTGCACTGTTTTTATTGTTGGCACAGTTACTTCCACTGTTCCTAAGCCAGTATCTGCTTTTGCTGTCTTATTATTAGATGATACATCCGTAAAATGTATGTAATTAAGCAACCAAGGTATCTTAAAAGTTGCCTCGACTCCAATACCCATAGCTTTCGACATAGAGTAGTAATTGTATTTTTTTGCAAAAGATTCATTATTTGCTATATTCAGAGAACTATTTAAACTCATTGTTGCTATATCGTTGATTGTTCCCTTCATTCGTGATGATGTATACTCTGAAAGAGTTCCATCTGGATTCATATATATAGCTTGTGTTTTTGGTATTTGCGTATAGTCTATAGAATCATTCATTGATATTATTGAATCAGTCTCTATCTCTTCTGGCTGCGCATCAAACAGAGTTACCATGTCGGTAATTTCAATGCTTTCGCTATCTTTAACTATACATATCAACCCAAACCCATCATACAGATATCCCATTAGCGAATCAAGAGATATGTTCGTTTGAGACATTAAATTCTGTAGCACACTTGGCGTTACAAGAAAGTTTTCTTTCATCTTTTCAAGTATTGAAGATACCGTAGAGCTATCTGTTGCTGTTATTGAAATATCTGCTTCTCTTGCAACAAAATTAAATACATCTGCTGGGTTATATATTTTCTGAGCAACCTCTCTCCAAATATCAATCCCGCCTTGAGCTGTTGTGTTTGAATTTGTAGAGTGAGTATTTATTGGAGTTATTATTAGTCTTTTTTTTAATCCAGCAAGTATCTCTGGAATAAACACAGATGTGTGTGTATATCCACCTGGTGTAACAGATGAACTTTTTGATGCTAATGTATATCCAAGAGGAGGAGAGAAGCTTCCAAATATTGTTTCTACAACAGTTATAGTATAGTACAAAAAGATACCATCAAACTCTGAAGATATTGATGTGCTCACAACACCATCTGTTGGGGTGAGCGCATCCAAGTCTGGCAAATTTGTTCTAACTGTATTTATTGATAACGCATCATCTTTCCCAGTTATATCTAATGTAAAATTTCTTGGTTCTGGCTCTGGAGCTGCCTGTGGCTCTCCTAAGTCAAATGAAACATCAATCATTGCCATCCACCACTAAAAGAACCAGTAGATTCTGTTGTTGTTACATTTTTCATTATGTTAACAATATCATCCACTACTCCTATTGAGGAATTGCTGTTTTTTACCATAGGCCTTATGTTGAATGTATATTCTAGAGAGTTCATATATATATGTCTTTCGACATAATATGATGCATACTCTGAAGATGTCATAAATAAGTCTTTATTTTCTCTTTCAAGTCTTGCAGCAACAAGCTTAAATATGAGACCTATTGATGAAGCAGTTGAGCCATTAATCTTTTGATATTCATCTGAATCAAGAGATAGACCAAGTGGTATTATCCCTCCTATATAGGCAAATCTTTTTGATATATCGTCAATTGTATATTGACCTCTATTTGCAGAAAAATATTTGTCTATAAACTCTATATCTCCCATTGTGTTTTTTGACTTTGAATCAACTATCAATCCATTAAAAATAGATGAGGAAGAATACCTTGGAGTACATTCTTTTTCAATTGACGTCGTGTTATCTTTTATTGTATTATTGTCAAGAAGCACCATTTCTAGTTCATCCAATGTCTTCAATGAGGTTGAGCTTCCAGTATTGTCTTGCACCAGAGATGCATTTGGAATATTTGATAAATCTTTCTTGACACATACTCTTGATATATTTTCTCTTGTTAGCATTGATTTTGATGTTGGAGCATCATTTACTCCAACCATTGAACCAACAACAACTTCTTCAAATACAGATGAAGATGACACTTCTCCATTATTGCTAATGTTTATCAAATTTGACGATAGAGTTTTTGTTTTTATGTTTATTGTTTTGTTTGATATGTTTACGCCAGACATTGATTCTGAAATTTGTTTGATTATTTGTCGAATCTATAGATGTTATCAACTTTGTTGTTAAAACTTCATCTTTGTTCGTGTAATATCTTTGTGAAAAAAAACCAACACTTGGAATATCGTCGTTTTTAAAAGTAATACCATCAACATAAGAGTATTCAGCATTGAATGACTGTTCCGTTTTAAGTAAAAAATAATTTGAAACATATTCAAGAAATTTATCGTCTATGGATTTTGGAACAACTGACCCGTCAGAGAAATCAGACTCACCATCTGCTGTCATTGTAATTCCATTTTTTGGGTCAATGAAAATGTCACCATCGGCAACAATATTTAAAGTCTGTATGTCGTAAGAAAGTGAGCCTATAGATATAATTTCATATTGTGTATTGTATCTAACAATGGAAACTGATGAGTTTTTCCTCATTTCTATTGTACCCTTAAGCAAATCATCTATTGATGTTGTAATAACGCCTGAAGAGTTAGATATGTAATCTATTATTGCTTTGTATTTTTCGAAATCAAAAGTTCCCATTGCTAGTCCTTAATTTTAAACTGTTTCGTTTATATGTTTTGTTAAATCGAATTTTCCATAGTCAATTATACTGTCACTGTCATAAATCTTTCTATCTAAAGCTGGAAAAGGTAGCTGTTCTTTAAATAGGCTAGCAACTTCCAGGTCAAACTCACTCATCTTGTATAGTTCAGCAACCTTTGAGCCCGGTCTTGTTACATACCATTTTCCTGTTTCAAAATCACATGTAAACATGAATCCTTTTGAGTTTTTAACTATTGTCTTCTTTTTTCCACTTGTTATAAGTATTTTTAGTGACACTTTTTTTGGAAATACCTCGGGATAAATTTCTTTTCTTTCTTTTGCATCTTCAAGAATTTCATCATATCCACCCCTGTGTAATTTCTCACCAACTGATGTTATTTCATAGATGTTTGTAATCTCTTCTTTTCCAAGAACCTTTCCTTCAACTATTTCTGTGTCGTACGTAGATATAAAAACTCCTATATTTACATCATCTGCTTTTTTTGGTGAAGTTAAAAAGAACATTTTCTTTGCTCTGTCATACTTCAGTCCTGCAATATGCTTTGTTTTGTTTTTATATTTAATTCTTCTTAGGTCCATAAACCCGACAGATGTAGAACCTCTTAAAGCAACAGCAACTCCAGATGCAGCTTCTTTTTTGATTTTTGTTAAACCAGCATTAATTACTATATTCGCCATTTATTCCCCTTGATGTTATAGTTATTGTTGTTTCAAACTCATCATACCCAGATTTTACTGAAATAGAAATAGTCGCCACACCATTATCTCTAGAAACAGCCATTGGAGTAATGCCTGTTCCGTTGAGAATTTTTTTTGCTATATCTAATGCAAACGCATCGGAATATGCTCCAGATGCATAATTTGCAATCGACTTTATCTCAGCTTTGTATTTGCTTGAAACAAATTCATTTGAGATTATACCAAAAGACGCATCAAATCTATCAAGCTTTGACAGTTCTCTGAAAGTTCCATTGTTAATATATGAAGCTATTCCCATATCTATCCTTCAGATGAATATTTTACAATTACTGTACATATTCCCATTTGGTCCCAGTTTTCTTTTTCCTCAACAAGACTTAAAGAATTGCTATTCTCTATATCTGTTAGCAATTTTGCATATTCTGCAGCAGACACATTATCCTCGAGAACAAATACGGATATGTTTATTGTTTTGTTAGCCTTCTCTCTACCGTATATATTTTTAAGCCAGCTCATCAATAACTTCTATTTTCTATCTTTGATTTTGTGTTCCACAAGACCAAAAAAATTCTGCATTTTTCTTGAAACAGACGAACTGCATTCTTTTAATTTTAATTTTATATCTTTAACGTCTTCTAAAGATAGGTTATCGACAAACCAGTTAACGCTTTTTGCTTCTAATATGTTTCTTAATTTTGTGCAACTTATTCTTTTAAACATTCTTTACCCCTGTATTAATTTAGTATCTGCAAGTATTGCATATAGTCTTTTTGAGTGGCCTTTGGCCATAAGCAAGTCGGCAGAAGATACTGTGTCTACTGCTATTAGTGACGCTTCTTTAGACAATGGCTTCTTTTTATAATTTGACACATCAACAAAATAAGGGTTTACAGCCGAGTCTTTTTTTATTGTATTTTGATTTTTTTTATCAAACTGTCTTTTTAATTTCATAATAGCTCCTTGTTAGCTAAGAGTTACATTTACTGAAAGAAGATATCTATTTCCATCTTGCTGCTCAACAGTAGAAACAGATACTTTTGTTGTATCTCCTGATATTATCTCTTCAATAGTTTTTGTTTCAGTGTTTGTTATTTTTATATCTTTCAATACTGACTCATAAACCAATGCAGATGTTACATTTGAATATATAGAGTCTACATCCGTCTTTATGTCTGCAGACCAGCTAAATGCATTCAACATTCCAGATGATGCTATAAAAATTAGAAAACTTTGATATGGCAAAATATTTTCCTCCAATTCATCATCTAGAAAAATTCTACCGACAGCTTCATTAAAAGAAGTTTCCCAATCAGTATATGCAATTGATGACTCATTTTCCTTTAGATATAATGCTATTTTTAAATATAAAGTTGTTAACGCAGAGTAAACATCTCTTCTTGCTTCATCATTGTTTTCTATAATCATTTTTGGAGCGGAAAGCATTGCAATCAAATCGTTTGATGTTATATCTGAAAAAGACATATATATCTCTTGCAGAGTTGTTCTTGCACTGTTAATAGAAACTATAGTGCCATCTTGTTTTATTTCAATTGCGTCTAGAAGCAAGTTCCACACTGAGTCATTGTATTTCCGTGAAAAACCAAATTTCATTTTGCTTATTGCATTCGATATATCGCTTGGGAAAAAGCCTGTTCTAAAAATTTCTTCGTATATTCTGTCTTCTTCATATGTGTCATATGGAATAGTATTGTTAAACACAGGTGTTATAAAACCATTTGAATTTTGTGTTGATAAAAGATAGCTTCCATTTGGAAACTCTATTCTATCGCAAACCTGGTCGAACTCAACAATAAATTGAGAAGATGACATAAAATAAATAAATGCATCGTTTGTCATGTTCAGATTGAATGCTTTTTTTGATGTTAGCGGTTTTGCTAGTGACTTCATGTTTCTGAAATACAGATTCCCTAATGTCACTGTTGAATCAATTGGTGTTCCGCCTAGTCCATAGTTTGGCTCAGGTAAATCATCTGGCTCGTTTATTCCAAATACAATATTTGCCATATCTGTATCAGAGAAAAATTCAGATAACTCATCGGATGTTGCTGTGTATGCACCAGCTAGAGCAATAAATCGTTGTTCCATCAAACCATCATCGATAGATATTGAAAGTCTAATCAGTGCTTTGTATAGCTCTATTTCTTCTTTGTTTATTTTTCTAACGATACTGTGTGTTATAAAATTAAATAATCCTTCTTCTGTTAGATGTTCAGAAATATAATCAATATCATTTGAGTGTAAAGCACTAAAACTTAGAGGTATTTCAGCAGAGAGCCCACATTTATTATATGAAGGTATATCTTTTTTTACCAAATCATTTATTGAGCCAAAATTTACATCCTGTGATGGTATTCTTGCTTTTCTTATAGAATCAAATGTTGCATCACTGTCTTGATATATGTTTTTTTCATAATCAGAAGGAGGCATTGTGTTTAGAGGTACATCTATATTTGTTTTTGGAACAATAGTATTGCTACCAGTTTCAATAAAATACCATCTATCTGACTTTGCTGATGGAGTAGCGTTGAATGCGACATCAATAACTGGCATGCTTTTGTTTATATACTTAAGACCTGAAGTTGATTCCTCTATTAAAGATGATTCTTTGTTTATGATAGACTCAATTGTGAGCGCCGGCTCTTTTATTTTTGAAACATATTCTGAGCCAGATGACTCATCACTAATAGATGGAAGAAGCATGTTTGATTTTGTATACAGATATCCAGAGCTTAATATTGAATTTATATTGTTCAGTGTTAATGGCTCGTACTGAGACGATATGAACGAATCATTTTTATACAATGGTCCTATCATTGAACTGCTCTGGTTTGGTATATTTCTAACATCATATCTTAACAAAACATCTCTTTCGACTGGAACAACGTAGTTATTTTCTCCTGATGTTGTAACAGTAAAAGAGTCGCCAGCATTTTTACCATATATTGTCAATCTTGAACCCAATACTGATGATTCAGAAACCACTGAGTCAGAATTAATCATTGTTGAAAACTCAGACATTAATGTTTGCTCATCGACAACATTTGTTTTTTCTGCTGGATTTATATCATATCTTTCATCTGCTATCTCTATATAAAAAGAATCTTCAGGGTTAAATTTTATTGCATCTACATACCCAGACTGTGCGACTGCTGCAGTATAATCTGATACATGTGTATACGAAAGCTTCATAGGTTTTTCTGAATCTTCTGGATTTGTAACATTTAATTGACTTGAAGATTCTATGACGATTTGACTAAGTCCTATATCTAAAAGAACATTGTCTGCTGTACTATACTCATATGTCTCATCAAATCCAGGCATTATCACAACTCTTATAGGAACTTCATCAAAAGTATTCACAAGTTCAACAATATCTCCAGCCGTAGGATAAACAGGGTCTAATCCATCATGCTCAAATGTTACAATAATTTTGTCTGGATTATCTAGGTCTTGCTCTATTGTCAAGTCGTGAGTGTCTGATGGAACAACAAATTCAACCTCATATGCCTTTGAATCATCTCTGTCGTCAACATACCATCCAAAAACCCTATCTCCATCAGAGTTCGTAAAAACTTTAGACCAGACGCCTTGTTCTTGTGTTACATTTGCCCCACAATCTGCAATTATGTCTGAAAAATTCAATGCTACATCTTCTGTTGTCTCATCCGGGTCTGCAGTGTATGTATAATCAGTCCCATCTATGTTTACTGTATAGTCATCTCCATAGTTTAGTATTATATCAATAATGTCTTTGTAATTTGATGCTGGAGTTGCCTCTGTAGTAATAATATAGTCTGATAATTTTGAGCCAGACCCGGACAACTCTGCATCAGTTATATCCATCTCAAGAAAAGAAATTCCTGACTGTTCTACACGAAGAGATTGCGAATTTGGGAATGTGATAGACGCTGATTCCACCTCTCCGAATCTATAATGCGGATAAAAAACATCAGAGAATTGACCAACATTGAGTACAGAATTTTGACTAGCAGAAGAATTTTTTTCAACCCTTACATCTGTAAGATTTTGTGTTTCAGAAGAGCGACTTATAAGCGATGAGTTAGATTCCAAATCGTTTACTGATACAGAATTTAAAAATGGAGAACTTCCCTTTTGTTTTGCGCTCGATAAAATATCTTTCTTTTTTTCAAAATCAACAGACATCTGTGTTTTAAGCTTGTCAAATGTCATTAAAGATTCATCGGCCGTTCCGTCAAGAAATCTGGAAGCAACAACAGATATGTTTTTATGTAATATATATCTATTTCCTGATGCAAAATCGTCTGGATTTTCCAGTTCTATAAGATTGTTTATTTTAGAAGTTACTATTCTGGTTCCCATAACTCTTGTTGCCTCCAATAGGTAGTTTCTCTTGTCTGATGAAATCTTTTCAATTAGCTCATCAAAATTTTTTATAAGTTCATCAACGGAATAAGAAATTCCGTCAATGGTTATATTTTCCCCGATATTATCAATTATCCACTCATTTGTAATTGACATTAATTACTCTCTAAATCATTAAGTCTTTCAAAAATACCATCAAGCTGTTCATTGTAGTCGAGATTCAACTTGCGAACAGACTGAGATGTTTTGATTGCAAGGTCTTTCAACGCCTCTGTTGATGCCACTAAATCCTCAACCATTTGAGCAGCTTTTGTTTGAAGCATCGATGTGTCTGTGTCTCTGTAGATTACATCAGCAGGAACAATTCCTGTGTCAACAGAATCTGTAACCTCAACATATTCAATTGATAGGTTTTTAACATTTTTTATATATATTGCAGGCTTGCAAGACACAAATCCTTCTTCCATAACACTAAGGTGCTGAACAGGATATTCAATAAAAGAGTCACCTATGTTTTTTCTAAACCTAACATGCTTTCCAAAACTACTAAAAGAGATAACAGCTTCATATACTTCATTCTCATCTTTTGTTATGAAATTTTTTGCTATGTTTTTATGGCCTTCAACAATACTTCCATCACCTCTTGTTTCATAGTACACATCAGAGTTTGAATTTGTATTAACAATAGCACCTTTTGCGACAATACCAAGTGCGTCAAAAACACCCTTTCCATCAGCAGTACCTTTTATCACATCAACCTGTGTTCCATTTGAATCTGTAGATAGCAAGACGTTTTGATTAGGAACTGAATTTTGAACACCAAAGAATATAGACATATTTGTTGCATTTTTTATGAATGGATACATGTCATACTCATCAGATTGCACATTCAAAGAACCTTTCCACCCAATTTTATCTCCATCAATAACAGGAATGCTGTACCCATCTGAAGAACCAATAACCTCAATAGTCATATCATCAAATACTACTATTGAAAAATCAGGCCCTGCAATTGTGTCAATAGTATTTACGCCGAGAGACGGAATAATTTCATATGGGTCGGATGATTCGCTATCTACTCTCATTATTTTTGACTCTGATGTAATAAAGTTTGTAGCTGAGCCAGAACACGAAACCTTTACAGCATCTGTTTCTATATTGCTCATAGCGTTGTCTTCACCAACAGTTGCAAACATTATATTGCCATCAAGAGACAGAAGTGCTGTATGAAGAGACCCTGAAGACATTCCAACGAACTGTACATTTTCAATATTTGATGGAATGTTTGAATATCCAACAAACTCAACTGTCCCATCTTTTTTTAACACACAATACGCATCATTACATGCTGATATTTTTATAGGAGTGTTAACATCTGAAAAATTTACACAACTGTCTGGGACAGCCAAGTTTCCATCTTTATCATCACCTAAAAGCTCAACAACACCATCTTTTCTCATGACAACAGTAAACCCATTTCCGCATGCAATAGATTTTATTGTTTCTATTGATGTTAAATCAAGCTCGCCGCTATTATTGTCTCCAAAAACTTCGATAGTTGAGCCAGTTTTTACAATTGTGTGAGTTTCAGATGAATCAACATCATAAAATGTTTCACATTCGTTTTTTGATAAAGATAAGCAATCTGGCTCACCTTGTGCTGCAGAATCGAAATTAACTCCAGACCAAGCTGTAGAATCGCCATACTTCAGTACAGCTCCACGTGACTCAGAAAAAGAACCAAACTTCTGCTTTCTTACAAAAAGAGTCTTTGGTTCAGCTCTGAATACAAATTTAACACTCTTGTTTCCAGTTGACAAATCAAAACTATCCCTAGAAACAATACCTACAGAAAAATCTTCCATTGAAAGACTATTTACATTTAATGTTCCATCTTGATTAGCAATAACACTATTTGAGTTGGAAACAAAGTCATTTCCAGTTAAAACATAAGAAGCCATATCTTTGCCTTTATTTTATTTTATCTTCAATTTCAGAAATTACAATATCTGTTATAATTGAAGCAATCTTTCCTAAATCACCAAACTCTGAACCACCAAACTCTTCTGCTATTTTAACTATATCATCAACAGTTTCAGCTTCTTCCATTTCGCTAGCTATTTTTTGTAGCTTCGGTGTTAGCTCTACATTTTCAGAACCGATTTCTTTTGCAAAATCTTTTTGGATTCTGTTTAATTCGCTCTCTGTCTTACCAACAAAACCATTACCAGACATTACCTGAGATACTGATGCAACCTTCTCAATTGGCTCCTTGTTTTCAACTTCCTGCTTAACAGACGCAACTAAATCACTAATTCCTATATTTTTCATTTTAGTTTCCTTTTTTTGTTATAAGATGTAAAAAGAATTGATATTCATTCTGACCAATCCTGTTACCGTAGCTACAATTATACCACTATCTTGACTTAAAAGCTTTGGTGAGCTCCAAGACTGCATAATAGCATTGTCTATATTTGGATGCATTGACTTTATTCCTTCTAGTGATGTTGAGACAAACATCTCCATACAGTATGTTGAAAGTCTATCACATTCAAGATAATTATTTCCATAAGTCTCAAACTGTATTGGGTAGTCTATAAATATAGAGCCGCCTATAACAGTTTTTGATATGGAAGCATCATACGTTACTTGATTTTGTGGTATAAATTGCAACACATTTGTAAGGTCAGCTCTAGATATTAATATCAAAGGAGCTTTTATTGATGTTTTATCAAGAGAAGATTTAACTTTGATAATATCTCCATCAATTCCAAGAACATCTTTCTGAGAGTTCTCTAATATCTTTTTGTACATTGCAAGTATGTCTCTATATAGGTCTAGATGTTGTGTTGTATCTTCGCCTTTGTAAAACATTATTTAAGTCCGTATTTTTTTTCAAGTGCTTTTTTATAACTTAAAGACCTATCTGTTTGCTTTCCAGAAAGCATCTCTCTTGAACCTTGCTGTCGATTGTATTCAGAAAGTTGCTTTCCTACTGACGCAACACCAGATAAAGCTGCTCCACCAAGAGCTATTAATCCTTTTTTTCTACCAGCTGTAAGCCATTTCAGTTTATTACTGTCTTTACCAACAATAACATGACCAGCCAAAAGACCCAAGCCAGAACCAGTAATGCTATCTTTTGCTGTCTCTTGTTTACTTACAGGTTCTGTTCTTGACCTTTTTGCGTCAGCCATAGCCTCGAATAGAGCCATTTTTCTGCTTGTGTTTGGATTTTCAGGCTGAGTGTCAGCAACCTTTTCACCAGTATCTGGATTGAATTTCGCCATAGGATAAATTTCAAATAAAGGATTTTTTTTTCTTTTGGCTCTAGGTTTAATTTTTTTTGTATTGTTGAAATCCATAATACTACTCCATGCCTTCCATCATCTGAGAAGGAAGCATTGATGATGAACCTCGAATTGCGTCATATGCAGATGAATAATTCTTTCCTGCTTTTGCATTGATATCTGCGAGTGTTTTTGCCGTTCCAAGGTCTACGGTTTGTATTGTTGCAGCATTTGTTAAAAATGATGTTGCGAGAGTTTTATCTTTTGCAACTGCTGGAGAAATTGCATATGCAGAATCCAGCCATGCTTTTAGTTTTTCATTACTAACAGAACGAAGTTCAGGATTCTCTTTTTTTGCGTAGTCAATGATTTTTGGCTTTTTCAGTGAGAATTTTGCATCGTCTATAGCTTCAATCGCTTTGTCTACAGCTTTTCCTGTTCCTGCAATAGCAAGACCTACAGCAGCAGTTTGAGCAAGGCCTTTTCCAAGTCTTAGAGCAAATCCATTTCCTGGCGCTGCAATTTTCTCTAAAGCATCCACCGCAGCTTTTGCTGATACTATTTTGTCCTCTAAAACTTCTGAATCTTCTGTATAGCCAAGCTGTTCAACGTCAGATGCAAGTTTAATCAGATACTTTTCATCCATTTTTTGCTTCCTTGATAAAATATATGTTTGTATTATATCAAAAAAATCAAAAGTTATTCAATTTTATCAGTATCTCTAACATAAGCATTATGCTTATCAATTATATCTTGTAACATCTCTATGTGAATTTTCATTTTTTTTGCTTCTTTTACGAGAGCAGTAAAATTTCCTTCAGACATAGTTATATTTCCATCAACTTTTTTTGCTGTTATTTTTATTGTTGAGTTTGTATCATATTTTGGATATACAATCTCGGTTCCAGCAAAATAAGTTTCTATTTTGATTTCTTTTGAAGAACAGCCAATTAAAAATAAGGCACTAAATAGTAATAATAAACTCTTCATTATTGTCTGCCTTGTCTATTTTTTTCTGTAATTTTTCAACAGCATCCAGTTTTTCATTGCTTTTTTTTGCAATTATCTTCGCAACCTCTTTGTGTAGAGTTGTTTTTTTTCTTTGCACTTCAGACTGCTTTCTTAAAGTTTTTATTCTACCGTCTTTGAAGTCTATGTCTTTCTTGAGGCTTTTAATTTCTGTCTTTTGTATTTTTGATTTCACTCCAAAATATCCAGCAATTAAACCAAGAATACCAGAAACTATCATAAAAATTTCAGACAATCCCATTATGCATCTCCTTCTTCTATTTTTTCACCAAGAGGTTTTGTTGTTACAAATCTCAAATAAGAACCTATAGAAGCAACTACGACCATAAAAACGCCAAAGGCTTGGTCATTGTTAAAGAGCCCTCTTAAAAATCCAGAGTATGCTTCGATTGCTCCAGATACACCTAGTACAAAATTAAAAATGAGTGTTTTGCTATTCTTGATGTATTTTATTATTTTTTTTATTTTTTTCATTTGTTTTCCTTTTTTTTACTTCTGATGTCTTTTATTTTTCTTGCCATATAATTTCCAATATCACCACTGAAAGAGTTAGCAAGATATGATGATTCTGATGCGAGAAGATTTGGAGCTGCTTTAAGCAATGCCTTTTTTCCTCCTGTTCTTAGTAGCGCTTGAGCAGCCCTTGTGTTTGCCATTGTTTCTTCAAACAACATTGGGGATGTTGCAGCAAGCTGAACTATCCTTTCTTTCATGCTAACATTCTTGTCCTTCGACCCAGTATATGCCCCACGAATCATTCCTATTATCCCAGCAGGCTTTCCAGCTGTATATGCAACAACACCTGGAGTTGTCTTAAGCATCTTGCTGTTTGCATGTGACAGCTCATGAGCCATGAGTCCCGGGGCTGTCTTTGGTGCAAATAAAACATTGTATTTTCCACCAACATACATACTTTTTAATGGACTGTCTATATCTACATGCTGAGGAAGATTTTTATAATTCATTGAGTTAGCAAGTTGCCCAATGGTTATATCGCTTCCTTCGTTTTTAACCATTGCCAACGCTGGTACTGATGACGCAATTGAGCCAGCAACTACCCCTCCAGTAAAATCAGTGCCATTAAATTTTTTTTCTTTTTTTAATTTTTTTTCACTCATTGATGTTCCTTTTTTATAGTTCCCCTAATGTAAATTTTGCTCTGTCTGAATTAATACGTGATGTATCTTCCCCTTTTCCAAAAAGAACTTCTTCATTTATATTTTTCTTGATTCCTCTATAGTTTATTTTTTGCCAAATACTATTTGTACTTGCCAAAGGTCTTTGCTCGTATGTTTTAAACACTGGCTCATATTGCAAAGCAGAATGACTAACTTCAATCTTTTTTATTCCTGATTTTCTTAGGTCTTTTAAAGCCTTGTTTGTTATCGGTGAACCTGGGCTATAGTGAAGAGTAGGTTTTAAGAAAAACTTTTTTGTTATTTGTCTATCATTGACACTCATTTCCGTTGTGTGATTCCCTTGCAACTCAGGAACATATGAGTCAAATAATTTCAATTCTGTATTCGGAGCATTTTTTGGTTTTACAAGATTAAGATACCCTCTTCCTATGACCTCAAAATGTCTTTTATCTATAGCTCCATTATGTATTTTATCAAGCGTATCAGTAAAATGTTTTCTTGCTTCAAGCACGCCTCTGTTGTACAGAATATCTTTTGTTGAAGCCAGTCCGGTTGAAATTATATCACCTTTTTCTATTTTTGAACCTGGAGCAACCTTTAACTTAACATCATGGCCAACTATATGTTCAACACCTCCAATATCAACAGAAAATCCACCTGTATCAAGTTTTTTCATAGAGCGAACAGTTCCCGTTGTTGTTGCAACAGTTGCTTTTCCTGGAAACTTTTCAGTTGAGTTTAGCACTATCTTTGCTGCTTGAAATCCAACAGGTTCACTTGACTTTACTTTTCCGCCAACATTGTGCTTAGCACTCAATATTAATTGAACAGCATTTTCAGAAACTGCTTGAGATGACTCTATACCTATATTGTGACCAACATCATGAAGTGCTCCAGAAGAATTAATTCCATAACACATTGAGCAGATTCCATTTTTTCCTTGACATGTCGAAGGAGTTCTTACTTTTACTTGCTTTTTTCCTCTTTTTTTCAACGAGCGAAGGTAATTCTCATCAATCAGCTTGTTGGTCCCTGCCTCATATCTGCCAATCGCATCGCCAGAGTCTACTGAAGTCAATACGCCGTTCTTTGTTCCACAGTCCTTGCAACATATTTTAATATCTTCAGTATTAGCAATAAGAACTTTTCCCATTGCTCCAGGTTCAGATGTAGATACAGCTGCTTGAACTGAGGCGAATCTTGATTGTCCTCCTGAAGCAAATTGTTCATGTGACGACAAACCATCTGACAAGCTATTTTTAATCATAAATGGATATGGCTCAGAATTCATATCTACTGCATAAACAGGAGCAGCAAGAATTCTCGTCGCCGTAGCAGGATTTCCTCTTCCTTTTGATTTTGCTTGCGTTATGATATTGTTATCATTTTTCATAACAAGATTTTGAAGCTTATTGAAAGTTTCTATGAGTTCTTTTTTTGCACTGTCTCCACTCATCTTTTTTACTTTTGAATCAGCTTTATCTAGAAATGAATTTATTTCCTTTTGATTCTTAACTCCAAGGTCATCTATTCCTATGTTATGTCCACGCAGATATGCAAGCTCTTCACCAAGTGCTCTGATTTTATGTATATTTTTTGCATATTTGTCTGGATATTTTCTTGCGAACTGACCAAGTCGCTCCTGTAAGATAGGCTTCGTTATTGGAGAATCACTTTGTTTAAAGTGAAACTCCGATGGAAGAAGATTGTTTAGGTCTCTGATTGCATTCATAATATTAGAATTACTCGTAAGTCTCTTCTAGTTTTGCTCTTTTTGCAGATACAATATCTTTGTAAGCATTTACTGCAGCAATAGATGTTTCAACAACAACGATAGGTCTTGTTCGAAGCGCATTTAATCTGTCGTTATGCACATCTCCTTCAGGTCTGTCTACAGTGTTTCCATCTGCATCTACTGTCGTTGTAGGAACAACAAGCTCAGAAACATTTGGTATGAGATAGTTTTTAAAGAATGGAGAATATGTATTTATGTTAAACATAATCATTCCACTTGTAGTTGGGTTTAAATCCCAAGCATATGGTTGGTTTGTAATATCTGAAATTTTAAATGTTACATCAGTATCTGTATCTGATGTTGCAATATTTTCAATATCATTTAATGCATCTCCAACAACAACAAGTTCTGTAGCAATAAGTCCAAGTTCTTCTTCAAGACATTTTATTCTACACAGATTAAGTTGAACCTCTGAAATATCTAATGGTTCCCATAATGTGTAATTACTTGCTGCCAAGTCCGCCTGTATCTGTTCGTAGTTAGTAGCCATGAAGCTCTCCTGTGTTTTTGGTTTTTATAGTATATCGAATTATAGCAAAAATATTAATATAATTATGAAGTAGAAGAAGAATGGCTTCCACCAGCATCAAAAATAACTGTATTTGTTCCACCTGTCAATACGATTGATTCAGATGCCGTTAGGGATATTGTTTCGTCAGATAAAAAGCTCATATACCCTGTTGCATTCATATTGAAATCGCCGGTAACAAGAATATTTGAGGAATTTAGCTGTTCGCCACAATATCCTGTAGATGAACCAAGCCTTATTGTTCCTATTGCTAAATTTTGAACAGAACTATGCATATTTTCTGCAATAAGCATATTTTTTTGTGAACTTGACCATCTGTTCATAATCAATTCACCATGCTTAAATGCATACGTTACCTTCTCTTTATAGAACTCAACTATTCTAGAGTCATTCGTCATCATCTTTAAGTGGGTGATTGTATATAATTTATTTCCAAATATTACTGTAATTGGATAAAGAACACCGCTTGTGGTTTCACAAGATGGAACAGCAAGTTGAATTCCTCCACCTCCTGCGTCACCCGGAGTAAGCTCCATTTCAAAAGATGATATGTCTGATAATGTTCCTGTTGAAGAATCAAATGCATATCCTATGATTGCGTCAAGTCCAGATATACCCTGAAATACTTCATTTAATGAATTCATATCTCCTGAAAACTTAATTCTTGTTATTGTGTAAGTCAGAAGAGTTTCAGCTGCAAACAAGCCAAATGTTTCAAGAAATCCCTTTGCGCTACTACCCTCAACAGCTGATTCAAATGCTTCTTCGTATGTTTTTCCGTTGTTAAGCATGTCGTTTGTTATTATTTTTGAATATGCCTCAACCTGTTGCGCTTGATTTCCAGTTACTGGAACATTGCTAAAGTCAACTTCAACTGTGTAGTTTCCAAAGAAGTTGCTAACATATATCGTTCTCCCTAACATCATCGATATTACTGGAGCAGATATTTCTGATGCATTTGTTCCTGACCTTGAAATCATTTTTGATTCACAAGTTACAGCGTGACCTGCTGATGTTTTTGATGCAAAAACTAATGGTGTTCCAGATGATTGCAATGTTTTTGCACCTTCTGGAATGTCAAGAAATTTTGATTTATTAACACCAAATGATGTCTCATTGTCTTCGACAGATGTGTTTACATTTTCTATATCTATATCTGATGGAGGGTAAAAATTCATAAACATATTTACAGACTCCATTGATGTTATTGGTGGAGCCTCTTCTACAACCGGATATCCTGATGTCATATCTACTATTACAGCAGAGCCACATGAAAAAGGAACGGTCTGTGTTCTCGGAACAGTTATTCCCGTTCCAGTTTCTAGTTCAATATCTATTTTGTCTTTTGTTACATTAGCAACAATCCCACCAAACCTCATTAAAACCCCTTAAATCATATATATAATAGATTCATCTCCAGTTGGAAGAACACCAGAAATACTATGAGCAAATCCTTTGTCAACAAGCTTGAAATAATAACTAGGTATATCTTTTTTCAATGATAAGCCTTGCATTCCGTTTACAGTTACAACGCTTCCATTGTTAAACCTTACCTTGTATTGAGAAAATTTTCCTTTTATACCCTCACCAAAATCTTCTTTAGATTCAAATGTTGGACGTGCTTCCATTTTGTTTCCATACCCATCACGTGACACAGCTTCTTTAACAAGAAATCCTCTTGTTTCAAGTTTATCTATTGTGCTATTTGAATACTGTATAGATGCTGTCTTACTTAAGCAATCCTCATCATTGTCGCTTAGTTTCTTCATTATTAGTTTTAAAATCATATCGTGAGAATCTAGTATGTCTCTATCTTTAATAAAGTCATCTTTTGTCATATCTGTTCCAAGAAACATTGCTTCAGATGGGAGAAGAGGTATTCTTTTTGCGATTATAATCTTTTTTATTGATTCTGGTTGAAATCTTAGTTTTATATCTTCTAGCTCATCTGGTGTAACAGCTTCTGGCATCGACTTCATTGCGTCAAAATATTTTATTAAAGTTGCTATTTTTTCATGCATTGCAACCTTTTCAATGTTACTATTACTTTCATCATCAGTAAAATCGCTTGCAACTTTTTGAAACAAAGCGTGACCTTGAGCATCTGCAGGTTTTCTAACAATAGATATATCAAAAAAATTCATCGGAGTAAGGTTTATTGCATACACCTTTTGCCCGTTTGGCATCACTTCGTGCATATAAAACTTTAGGTGTTCGCATCTATTTGCTAAAGAGTTTTTAGTAATTGCTCCACAGTATGAACACATCTCTTGTGGAACCTTAACCCCCATAGACACTTTCATTCTTTCACCATTTTTAATTCTGTGATAAATTTCTGGAGATTTTGATTTTTTAATTTCTATTATTAATTCAACTCTATGCATTTTGTCATTGTATATAGCTTTAATTACCCTTCCTATTGATTTTTCTGGGTCTTTGTTAAAATGCTGAATAAAAACACCTGCGCTATTGAATGTTTCATAGTATTCAATCAAATCTTTTTCATAGAAAAAATCACCATTGTTATTCTCTCCATAAAAATCACCAGCACCCATTGCAATAACATACAAATATGCATGGTCTTTCTTTTTTGCTATAGAATCAAGAGGATTTTCACTGGCTGTTTTTGTAAAAGGACATTTTCCATCAAAACAATGATTATTGTCTATAACGGCATCCTCTATTGATATATCGAAATATTTTATTAACATATTTTACCCTTCAAAAGTCATTAGATATTTGCAGTTTATATCTCTAAAAAATTGCTTGATTTCATTAACAATCATTTTATTTTGCTCAACAGAATCTATCATATCTATTTTGATGAATAGGTCTTTTATTTTAGTATCAACGCTTTTAACAATTGAAGAGTTAAAATTGTGAAAGTTGTTTATGAATTTGTCCATATCTTCTGTTGAATAAAATTTAATTGCAAGTACCATATTTTTCCTTTGTTTTAAAAAAGATTGGAGCTAAATGCTCCAGTCTATCGATAACTCAATATCAGAAACAGATTTTACCATAAAAGGAACTGGTTTTACAATATTGTTATCGTTGTATGTAAGTCTAAAGTCGTTCGTTGTTCCTTGCGGAGTTTCATAATCAAGAGAAACAACATAGTTAAATTCCTCTCCTGTTTGAGGATTTTTGGCGATTATTGTTGATATTTTAGTGTAAATATCATCTCCATACTTATCTTTCAGTTTCGTTACAAAATCACTAATTCGTACAGTTTTTCCACTTTCATCTTTTGGGATGTTGACTATAGCTAACGTCCAAGTTGAAGGAAAGATTGTAACAACACCGCTTCTTGTTCCACTTTCTATTGCTGATATTTTTTCAACAATATGGTCTTCATCAGCTATTGTTGCATTTATGCTAACGCTTGTGCTAGAAACATTCGATGATATGTAAAAGCTTGGCTCTGAATTTTCAAGAACTCTAGCACTAGATACAGTATCAACATTTAAGTCAACATTGTATGATGTCATATTTGCATCAACATTATAACTTTGTTCTGAAACATCGCCATTGATATTTACAACAGGATTTTCTCCATCGTTTATTGAACCAACAATACTGACGTTTTTACTAATAGAATCATCAATTGATGTCCCATGAATATTGACTGTAGCAGTCTCTTCTCTTCCAGTGAAAGAAAAGTTATCTATGTTATTTCTAAACACATCAAAGCTCATAACGCTGTATGGAGCAGAAACAAAAGATGAAATATTTGATACAAGCTCTATATTTACTTCATTTTCTACAACAATTCCATTAAGAGGAATAGTCAATTCTATATCACGGCTATCGTCGATACATTTCCCATTGACAGAAACATGAACACTTTTGTCTCCTGAATCAACAGTTGAATCAATCTTTAATTCAGGATACAATCCGTCATATGCAGATGCAGATATATTTGCATTAAAGTTTACTTCATTGTCATATATTGATGCTGACAGGTCTATATCTTTCGATTTATCCTGTTCATAAACACTTGCAGAAAATACTCCAGATATCACTACTGGAGTTTCATTTGTGCCCATGAAGGGCAGGCTTAAATTAGCCATTTTACCCTCCTGTTATAGAGCGTTCACGTTAAAATCATAAACAACCCATTGGTCTCCTGAGTTAAATACGGCTCTATCGTTTCCGCCAATTTTAACAATAACTGCATCTTGTGCATATTCTAACGTTGAAACGTCAGTAGCAATATCAGAGACAGTTCCATCTGCTTTTACTTCAACTAGACTTCCATCTGATTTTAGCACAATAAGTTTTTCTTGGACAACAATAATATCTGCTGTTTCAGAAATGATTTCATCTTGAATTCCGTCTTCGTCAACAATTGAAACAGAACCAGTGTCAAGAAGTGCTATGACTTTATCATTAAACATTGTAGCTTTGATAATAGAGTCTTTGTTTACAATAAGGCTGTTTACAACAGCAGCTGTATCTTCACCAAGATTTCCGAATCCATGCATTGTTTCAGCTGTTTTTATAATAACAGATTCAGATGTAACCATGATATTTTGTACAGTTTCAGTAGAAAGATTTAGGTTTGCTAAAAATTTAGAAGAAACAAATTTTCCATCAGTCTGAATACCAACTATATGACCAGATGCTCCAATAACAGAAGAGAACTTGCCACCAACAAACTCATCGTATAAATTATATGAAGAAGAATTATTGAAATAAATATCTCTATCTACTTTAACACCCATAAAGTCACTTCCGTTAAATCCATAAGGAACAGTAATCACTTGAGGTGAGTCAATAGAAGAAACGACACCGCTTGTTGTTTCTGTAATTCCAGATAGAGATACGCTAAGACTTTTAACACCAAATGTTCTTGTTGTATAAAAAGCAGTTGCTACACTGTTTGCTAAATCTACATTAAATGCAAATCTTTGGTTTACAGTACTTACAGACATGAATGCATCGTAGAACACATCATAAAATACATTGTACAGTTCACTTTCAAACATTAAATCAACAAGGCTGTTGTCTTTAACGAAACTTTCTTTTGCTGACTTAAGTGAAGAATCGTAAAGAATATTAGATAACGAAACAGCAGTTTCAAGATTTAGTTTTTCGCTTATAATTGCTCCAAATCTTCCATCATTATCAATTACATATTTTCTCATCTTAGAATCAACAGGCAGAGCTTGAACAGCATCAAAGTCAACAACGACCATTCTAAGTGAAGCATCATTTTCTAGTCTGTCAATATTGTCATCAAGATTTGCGATATTTTCAATATCGTTATCGTTGAACATAAACATGAGTCTTGATTGAATACCAAATTTAGAATCACGCTCTATTGTATAAGCATCTGGAGTAGATGATATTGCTTCCATAGCTACTGCATCTTCAGATAAAAATTTAATATCTTTGTATTTTCCTGTAGTAAGGCTTGCTTTCTTTGTTACATATTTTACATATGCAACTTCTGATGTTTTGTAAGCATTTTTAAGCTGAGAAAAATAATTTGTCTCAATATGAGATAACGTGTCCGGATAAGAAAATAGAGTGTCCCAAAAATTTCCAACAGAAATTAGAGCTTCTATGAAAGACTCATCATTTGATGTAAAAATAACATCCATTACTTCAGTGCTAAAAAAAGCATCTGCGAAAGTTTGGTCAGTAAACAATCCGTCAGCAAATCCATCTATATAAATTGCAACAAGTCTGTTGTTTACAAATATAGCGTCTCCTTCAACAGAAACATCATTTCCAAGATTTGTTTCGTAGTCAATATATGACTGTTTTAAACTTTCGTATAGAGAAGTTTTTGACTCTTCAGATAACTTGAAGCCAAGCAACGCTTGGAACTTTTTTCTTATAGATACAGAGTTAAATGATGACGCCATAGAACTAGGCGTTGCTGTGTCGTCATATAACCCGCCTAAAATACTAACATCTGGCAATTCAGATATAACATTTGAATCAGTTATTTGTGCTGTAAAATTTGACATTTTTTTTCCTTTTTTTTAATTTATTAAGCTTCTTCTGTTTCGTATGGATTATTTCCGCTTGCATCAACAAAGCTTCCAACTCCATTTGCATCTACAGAAGACAACCATACAGGCTTATTGCTGTCCGTATCAAGAATTGACACACCTACTTCATCATCATTGTAAGTAAAGCCTGTTATTTCGTTTGATGAGCCACTATAAGGAACTCGTCTAGAAGCTGTAGCAATTGTTTTGAAGTTGTCAATTCCATGGAAATATAATTCCTTCTGCTCATCAATCACCTTAACAAAACACGGAAACTTGGCAGTGTTTTGAATCTCATAGAAATCATCAAGTGTTTCTGTTACATATGTTGTAAATAAATTCATCAATAATCCTTTAATTAGCTTGAATAAACTTCAAAGTCGTTTTCAGCGCTTGAAGTAACAGCAGATTGAACCTCAGCAAGTCTTGCACTTAGGTCGTCATAAGTTTCTTGAACTTTCTCGTAAACATCTTCAACAATAATATCTCTTACTGCTATTTGCATACCAGTCATTCTCATGTCAATATTTGGATTTGAGATGTATACACCATAGTTACCTTCTGCTGCCATATTTAATTCAATTTTGTATACGCCAGTGTTTCCAACTTGAGTTAGTGTATCTCCGTAAGCTATCGCTTCTTTAAGTGGAAATTTGAGTGTTATTGTATCAGCTGTTGCAGATTCAATATAATACATATTTCCTTTTCCATCATCAAAAACCATCCCGTCCTCAAGTTCACTTGATTCAACGGAAATTGTTCTTGCTCCAGCAGCCGCAGCAGCAGCAACAGATGCAGTTTTTGCAGTTTCAATTTCTTCAACAATTTCTTCTGCATCGTTTGGTGATACAGAGATTGTTCCATCAATAAGATTTGCAACTTTAGTTATAAAGCCTGTTGCACCAAAATACTTTTGATGACTATTTAGTTCTACATGAAATGGAACTCCTGTTTTCTTAATCATGACTGACTCCTTTTTGTTTTGTGTATTTTATCATTTTTTTTATTTTTTAGCTTGTTGTTATTGTCCACTCTTCTTGGGTAGTTAAACCATCAAGAGTATCTGCATCAAGCGTTGCGTCACATG
>Ga0256828_1000595_pt1 | contig 23836 bp, 24 predicted proteins | sample CV88metaG_FD_185993 | JGI IMG/M metagenome (GOLD analysis project Ga0256828, IMG submission 185993) | Hydrothermal vent microbial communities from East Pacific Rise, Pacific Ocean - CV88 | ecosystem: Environmental > Aquatic > Marine > Hydrothermal vents | place: Pacific Ocean: East Pacific Rise...
CCTGATGCAACTTGCTTAATCTTAGATACTCTCTCAGTTCCAAAACGATCTTTATCTTCTCCACCCTCACCTGAGTTTGACTGACCGCCAATTCTGTTCATCGCAATAGCGATAGTCTCATGTGCTTCTGGAGAGATTGAACCAAGACTCATTGCTGCTGAAGCAAAACGCTTAAAGATTGTTTCTTTCGGTTCAACTTCAGAGATATCGATCGGTTCTCTGTCTGATTTGATATCTAAGAAGTCACGGATCATTTTGAGTCCACGACCCTCTACCAGTTTTTTAAGCTCTGCAAAGTCTTCTGGTTTACCGCTTGATGCCATTTTATGAATAGCATGAATAACGGCAGGACCAAAGTCATGGTGTTCTTGACCTGTATAGAATTTATAAAATCCACCAATATTAAGTGGGAATATCTTTTTAAATCCATCATTTTTAAATGCTGATGTATGGTACTTCTCTAATCTTTCATCAATGTCTTCATAAGAGAGACCAGGAACAACACAGTTTGAAGATTCAAAACAATCTTCAACGATTTCGCGGTTAAGCCCCATAACATCAAATAAACCCGAATTTCTATATGATGCGATCGTAGCAATACCCATTTTTGACATAATTTTGAGAAGCCCACCGTTAATTGCAGTATGAACTGATTTTAATGCTTCAGCAATTGTAATTTTATTATTCTTTTTACGTTCTAACTGCTTAATAGCAGTTGCAAAAAGAAGATTTGGATAGATAGCACTCACACCATACCCAATAAGTACCGCAGCAGAATGCGAATCAACCACTTCTCCACTTACTGCGATAATAGAAACAAGATGACGCATTTTTGCTTTTAAAAGTGCAAAATTAACACGACCAACAGCCATGGCCATTGGAATAGTCTTTTTATCTTCTCCAAATTCTGCATCATCCAAAATAACGATTCTTGTACCATCATTTTTTACAGAATTCACAATTTGTATTACAAGATTATTAAGTGCCTCACGCAAACTACCACTGTAAGCTGTTGAGAATGTCTCATTTTTATAAAAACTCTGGTATGAAGGTGATTTTTCATCTCCAAAAGATTTAAGTACTTCAAGTTTCTCTCTTGTAATAATAGGAGATATAGATTTTAGTCGATGCGCGTGAGAAGGAATCTCATCCAAGATATTATGTACTTCACCAAAACCTGTATTTAAACTCATTACAACTTTTTCACGGATTGGATCGATCGGTGGGTTTGTAACTTGTGCAAATTTTTGTTTAAAGAAGTCTGTAAAGTTTCTCTGTTTCTCAGAGAACGCTGCAAGCGGTGTATCATCACCCATAGAACCAACTGCTTCCTTACCATCATTCATCATAGGTTCAATAACTTGTTCTACAATCTCTTCAGTAATATTGTAAAATTTCTGTTTTCTAATTAAGATATCTTCATCCATAGCTTCTGCTTCGCTATACTGCTCTTCAACATGCTCTTGCAGATAAATCATATGTTCATTAAGCCATTTCATATATGGATTTGAAGATTTTAGGTAATTATCAATATCACAGCTTTTTAAAACTTTTCCATATTTAAGATCTAATCCTATCATTTCACCAGACTGTAATCTTCCACGCTCTTTAATCTCATCTTCATGAATATCAACAACACCATACTCTGAAGCAATTAAAAGATTGTTATCATGTGTAATAATATATTTTGAAGGACGAAGACCATTTCTGTCCAGTGCACAACCAATATAACGACCATCTGTTACAGAAAATGCGGCAGGACCATCCCATGCTTCAAACACTGTAGAAAAATATTCATAAAATGCACGAAGTTCAGGGTCCATATGTGGAGCATTCTGCCATGCAGAAGGAATAACTGCACGAACAGCCTTGAAGAAATCCATACCATTTACAAGTAAGAACTCTAAAAAGTTATCAGCAGAAGCAGAGTCTGATGAACCTGGCTGTAAAATAGGTAAAAGTCTTTCTATCTCTTCAGCGGAAAAAACTTCAGACTTGATAGACTCAGATTTAATCGCAACATTGATACGATTTCCTTCAACCGAGTTTATCTCACCATTATGCGCAACAGCACGGAACGGTTGAGCCAAACGCCACTCTGGAAGTGTATTTGTTGAGAATCTTTGGTGAAAAAGTGAAAAAGAGATCTTAAATGTTTCATCTTGCAGATCTTCATAAAACTCTTTTATATGTGTAGGCATTACAAGCCCTTTATATGAAAGAACTCTACTACTCATAGATGCGATATAAAAATCTCTATCATCCACAAGCTTGTGTTCTGCCTCTTTTCTTGAAAGATAAAGGAGTGCATCAAATCTGTTTGTAGCCATTATAGAGTTTGGTACGATAAAAAGTTGAACAATATTTGGAAGTGTCTCTAATGCCTGTGCACCTAAAGCATTTGTATTGACAGGTACTTCACGACGAAGAACTACCTTTAAATCGTTGTTTGCACAGATTTCTTCTATAACATCTAAATGTTGTAAATCTTTTGTAAATACAGATGCAACTGCAAACTGATTTGCAAGCTCAACACCATTAGCACAAGCCTCTTTACGAATAAATTCTTCTGGCATAGAGAGTAAAAGTCCACTACCATCCCCTGTTTTTCCATCCGCTGCTACAGCACCACGGTGCATCATACGTTCCAGTGCAGTAATAGCATCATTTAGAACCTTGCGTGAAGGCTTGTTGTCAACATTTGCAACAAGACCAAATCCACAGTTATCTTTAAACGATCTTAATAAATCATGATGTTCAACCATTTTCACTCCCAAATTTTTAAATTCATGTAAAAAAATATTACAATTTAATCTCTTTTTAAAGAAACTTAGTCTATTTAGACAAAGCAAATTTATTATACTAGTTTTTAGTTTAAGTAAGTATAATTTTATAAAAATTCTTGAATGAAATTTAGCTAAATGAGTATAAAGGAAGCACTTAGTGAAAGGTTTTATTGTAAATCTTAATCGTGTTAAAGAAGAAGATCTGATAGTCACCATTTTATCACGAAAGAACTTAGAAACGCTTTACAGATTCTATGGAGCACGGCATGGAGTCATCAATCTTGGTTTTAAGATTGACTATGAGATAGAACCTTCTGCAAAAAGTACCATTGGACGACTTAAGGATGTTATTCATATTGGATACAGATGGATAAATGACCGTGAGATGCTTCGACTCTGGCAAAGTTTCAGCAGACTTTTTTATAAACATCTCAAAGATGCTGAAGATATTGGTGATTTTTATTTTGATCTTTTAGAATCTGCATCCAATGAGTGGAACAGACAAAATCCAAAACGTGTAGCTATTGAGTCTTATGTAAAACTTTTAGAGCATGAGGGTCGTCTGCATAAGGATATGCACTGCTTTTTATGCTCACGCAAGATAGAAGAGAGTGTTTCACTTATTCGTGCTTACCTGCCGACACATGAAAACTGCTCTCATACTTACCCTATCAACCAAAAAGGTCTTCTTGAACTTTATGAAAAAAAATCTTCACTTTTTTTAGATGATAAAGAGATAGAGAGGCTTTGGCATGTTTTAATGGAAGGACTTTAAAAAGATTTACACTCTCTTTTGTTTATTGTACTCTACTGTCATTCCATGAAAATCTGCAAATACCCTAAAGAGTTCATCTTCTCTAAAATACTCACGCAAACCATCTTCTAAAAACTTTTTATATTCAACATATTTTTTAAATTCAATATCAAATTCTCTAAGCAGTCGTTGTGTATAACTGTCCACAACTATTTCAGTCCTCATGCATCCATAACAGAGAATTGCATCTGCACTCTCTTGACCTATTCCTTTTTGCATTAAAAGCCAGTTTCGTGAGACTACTTTTTGAAAATTATCAAATGTTTTAAAATCACTTTTGATATTGCGTGAGAGTTGAAGTAGTCTTGGTGCTTTTTGATTATAAAATCCACTTGGCATAATCTTTATTTTCAGTTCTTCCTCACGCAGTTTTATAAAAGAGTCCAAATCCAAAAAATCCTCTAAATTCTTGAGCGATTTTTCAACATTTTTCCACGTTGTATTTTGCGTGAGAATAGCTCCAATGACTACCTCAAATGTTCCAGCATTGGGCCACCAAAATTCTGGAGAGCTTTTGAGTAAATCAAGTTTCTCAAGATAGTTGTAAATTTCATAAGCACTTTTTTGCATAAAACTTTTTAACAGGCTCTCTTTTTTGCTACAAGTGAAGCAACACGGGTTTTTTCTCCACGTAGATTAATGTCATCTCTTTCTTCATAGTAAATAATATCAATCCCAATAAAAGCATGTAAAAGTTCATTTTTACGTAAAAGATACTCAGGATTTTGAGGGTTGTCGAAATCTCCATGTGCTATGATAAATGTCTCAAATATTAAAAGTCCGTCCGGTTTTAAAGCCTCTTTTATCTGGTGATAAAAACGACGATTAAGATAGTTCATATTTATGATCAAATCATACTTATTTCTCTCTAAATTATATTCATCGAGATCTACTTCAATTTTATGAATTTTCACATCATCGCTTACACGAGACAATGCATAATCACTTAGATCAATTGCATCAACTTCAAAACCTTTTTCAGCTAAAAAATGAGTATTTCGTCCCTGCCCACATGCAATATCAAGTGCATAACCAACATTTGCTTCATTGATGTACTTTTTAACTATCGGTTCAACATAATCACGAAAGGGCTTTTCTTGATATCTTTTGTTCCAACGTTCTTTATCACTTATCATAACTTCTCCTTTAACTCAATCTATCTCTATAATCTTCATATCCAAACTCTTTTATCAGTTCAATCGTTCCATCTTTACGCTTTATTGCCAAAGATGGAAGTTTTATACCATTGAAGGTTGTATTTTTCACAAAAGTATAGTGAATTTGATCTTCAAAAATGATTTTATCTCCAACTTGCAAAGGTTGATCAAAAGAATAATCTCCCATAATGTCACCTGCTAAACAGGTATTGCCTCCTAATCGGTAGGTATATTTCTTCTCACCTGCTTTACCTGCACCTCTTACTTCTGCACGATATGGCATTGCCAAAGTATCTGGCATATGTGCTTCAGCTGAAGTATCTAAAATAGCCACATTCATACCATTTTGAAAAATATCAAGAACTGTGGAAACAAGGTAGCCCGTCCCCCAACCAACTGCTTCACCCGGTTCAAGATAAATATCAATATCATTATATTTTTTTTTAAATTCTTTGATTAACCAAATAAGTTTCTCTACATCATAGCCTTTTTTAGTAATATGATGTCCTCCGCCAAAATTAATATACTTTAAATTTTGACAATATTTGCCAAACTTTTTTTCAAAACTTTCAAGCACCACTTCTAAAGCATCCACATTTTGTTCGCAAAGTGCATGAAAATTGAGTCCATCAAGCTCTTTTAAGAGATTTTCATCAAAATTCTCTTTTGTAGTACCAAGTCTTGAGTATATTCCACAAGGGTTATAAATATCAACAGGGGAAGATGAAACTTCAGGGTTTATTCTCAAGGATATATGAATTTTTGAGTTAATTTCTTTGACTTTCCAAATAAACTCTTTTAATTGATTTGGAGAATTAAAAACAATATGATCAGATATACAAGTGATCTCTTCTATTTCATCCTTTTTAAAAGCAGGTGAATAGGTATGAACTTCTGCGTGAGGATTAAATTTGCAAAATTCTTCACGTGCAAGTTGCGCTTCGTAGAGTCCACTTGCAGTACATCCTTGAAGATAGCGAGAAACCAGATCAAAAGTCGACCACATTGCAAAACCCTTCAACGCCAAAATAATTTTAGCTCCGCTCTCTTTTTGAACATGATCTAAAACTTTTAAATTCTTTTCTAAAAGCTCTTCTTCACAGATATAACAAGGTGTTTTAATAGATAAGTGCTTCATTGTTCATATCTTTTTTTAACTCTCTTAACAACTAATAAAAAATCATCTACACGAAAATTCATATCTTCTAAAAGCTCTACCGATTTTGTAAGCGATTCTTTCGTAAATATTTCTTTAACATTTACTGCAGTTCGAACAACATCTAAACTATTTATATATGCATTCATCTGCTGTGAATTTGATTTTTCATGTTCATAATCAAGCCCTTTAAGTATATCTACATATAGAGGTTCCATATTCCAATGCTCAAACAACAGTCCACTTATATAATAAGACGAAGAAGCAAAAAGACTATGTTCATAAAGTGTTATATCTTCACACTCTTTTATACCTTGAGTAAATTCTTTAATCTTTCCATCTTTAACAACTTCTCTAGCTACTACTAATTTTCCTGTTTCCATAATAAGAGCCAATGAAGCTAAAAACTGTGCGTGGCGCAAATCTATTTTAGAATACCATTGTGTCATAAGTGCACTTTGTAGGTGACAAATTTCATTGAATTTTTCATTTGTCAGTCCATAAGGACGCATATTGGCTTTTATATTGAGTCTGATTGCATAATTTTGAACAAGACCATAAATCAGATCTGTCCCAAATAGTGTGACAGCTTGAGAAATAGATGCGATCTTTTTCGAAAAACCATAATATGGTGCATTAATCATATGTAAAATATTTGCTGAAAGCGCTGCATCAGACTCTATGGCTTTTACTAGTTGCAATATATTGACATTACAAGAGCCTTCCTCATATAGTTTGTTTACAATACGAGCGATATCACTAAGTGGTGGCAACTCATTAATATCTAAAACAATAGCCTTAAAATCCATAACTATACTTCTAATTCTTTAACCTGCCAAGGAAGTCCTTGCTTATTGAGCTCATCCATGAATGGATCAGGATCAAACTCCTCCATATTATGCACACCCTCTTTATACCAAACCTTCTCAAGCATCAGTTTTGCCCCTATCATTGCAGGAACACCCGTTGTATAAGAAACTGCCTGGCTTTTAACTTCGGCATAACACTTCTCATGGTCACTTACCTGATAGATATATATCTTTCGTTTTTTACCATCTCTCATACCCTCAGCAACAATACCGATATTTGTCTTTCCTTTTGTACGAGGACCTAGTGAAGCCGGGTCTGGAAGGAGTGTCTTTAAAAACTCAATAGGGACAATCTTTTGCCCCTGATGCTCAACAGGTTCAATACCAAGCATACCAACATTCTCTAAACACTTCATATGCGTGAGATAGCTCTCTCCAAATGTCATAAAAAAGCGTATGCGTTTGAGCCCTTTAATATGCTTGACAAGGGACTCCATCTCTTCGTGATAGAGCAGATAAGAGTCTTTTGGTCCAACTTCTGGGTAGTCCCAAACCATCTTTATCTCCATAGGATCAGTCTCTATCCACTTGCCACTCTCCCAGTATCGCCCTTTTGCACTCACCTCACGCAGGTTAATCTCTGGGTTAAAGTTCGTTGCAAACGGGTAGCCGTGGTCCCCTGCATTACAATCTAAGATATCTATGGTATGAATCTCATCAAAGTAGTGTTTTTGAGCATAGGCACAAAAGACATTTGTCACACCCGGATCAAAACCACTTCCTAAAAGCCCCATAATATCTGCTTTTTTAAAAGCTTCATCTCTTACCCACTGCTCTTTATACTCAAACTTTGCCTCATCAGGATGCTCATAATTTGCAGTATCAAGATAATCTACACCTGTTGCAATACAAGCATCCATAATTGTAAGGTCCTGATATGGAAGAGCTACATTAATAACAATATCCGCATCTATATCTTTAATTAATGCAATAAGCTCTTTCGTATTATCTGCATCAACACTACGTGTTTCTATATTTACCTTCTCTATCTCACTTGCAATTGCATCACATTTAGCTTTTGTACGACTTGCCAAGATTATATGACCAAAAATATCTGCATTCATTGCACATTTATGTACTACAACACGTCCAACACCACCGGCACCAATTATCAAAGTTGTTGTTTTACTCAAAATTTTTCTCCTAAATATAAATATAAACTTGAATGATGAGCATCTGCGTATCCATATGTAAAATATAAAGCACCCAAAGGTGTATCTGCAGCAAAAAAGATTGAACCTGAGTATTTCAATTTATTACTTTCAAAACTTTCATTATCACTCCATGTAGTTCCACTCTCCAGTGTCAAACCTGCGTACATAGGCATTCCAAGTGAACCAAAAAAACCTCCATTCTTGACACGGTATCTATACATCATACTTCCAAATGCCACATTATTACCAACTAATGCATATGATGGGTATCCTGATAAATTAAACATACCACCTAAAAAAAACTTATCATAGACAGTTATATTTCCATTTTGTGGAGATTTATGGTTTGTCAACCCCATTTTTGCATTTATAATAAGTGTATTATTATAAAAGGAGAGTGGTTTTTGCAACGCAAAATACATCTGTTCATAATCATAATCCCCACCCCAGCTTTTTGCATCTTTAGATAAACGTAATTCTCCTAAAAAACCAACATTTGGAAAATTATAATTATCTAAACTGTCATATTGAAAATCTAATGATAATTTTCGCGATTCAAACTCTTTATCATAAGCAAATATATCTACATCTGAGCCATCTTTAAAAGCATTAAAAGAAATCTCACTACGCAAATTTCGCGTAATATTAGCACCTAATGCAATCCCTCCACCATAACTTGTACTTTTCAATTCTTGATTTCCCAAATCATCTGTCGGGACAATATAGGTCATTTTTTCATATGAAACATAAGGTCTAAGATAAAATTTTTGCAGATAATCTAATGGCTGATAGAATTCTGTCGCATAATGCTGTTTTTTTCCTATTTCTAAATCAGTTCTCCACTCAGCTCCCCAGCTGTTTATTCCATACATTAAATAGCCGGCTTTTAAACTATAAGATGAATGTCCTTTAAAGTCGTCATCCAAAGAGATAGAGAAGAGTACATCACCGTGATTATTCCAGCTTGGAGTAGTCGTAATAACCAAGATATTTTTATTATTCTCTGATTTAACATTATATACAATACTATCAAAAACCGTTAAATTATATAGATGCAATATATCTTTACGAAGTGTTACATCGTCAAAAGGCATACCTATTCTTTGATGAATCTGTTGTCTTATAATATTATCGTTTAAATATGTATGATTATCTATTCTAATTTCATCTATAATAATAGGTCTTGCTATAGGTTTTTTTCTATACTTCTTTGTATATGCACTATACTCGTTATATGTATCTGCAAGTTTTTGAAAATCAGGTACTGCTTTTTTTGCGGCTTTATATCCGGCTTGTATAATCTCAGCATATTTTTCAACATCCAAACCACCATAACCTTCTAAGTCTGGAGTAATTAAAATATCATCTTTTTTTAAAGTTTTTATAGACTCATTTGCATTCTTACGCATTAAAATATCAACAAGTTGTCCCATTACAACAAAATAGGAATTCACATCGACTTTATCAGAAAAATCTTCACTTACATCGACAGCAATAATAATATCTGCGCCCATATTTCTTGCTACATTTATAGGTATATTATCACTTACTCCACCATCAATTAAATCAATACCATTAATATGAATTGGCTGCAGTCCTCCAGGAATAGCACTTGAAGCATAAATAGCCTCAGCTAAGGATCCAGATTTTAAGATAACAGCATCCCCATTTTTTATATTGGTAGCAACTGCCCGGTAAGGTATAGTTAACTTATCAAAATCTCTAATATCTCGAACATTTGCAGTTAATTCTTCAAATTTTAAGAGAAGAGGTTCTCTTTTAAATACACCTGTTGGCAAAACTATTTCATTTTTGGCATTAATACCAAAACCAAGCTTTCCTTGATATGTATATTCTGCTCTTTTTCTTTGCATAGGAATATCTTTACGATCAAAATCACCTCGAATATACCTATTCCAATCCGTACTTACCAACATTTTCTCAATCTCATCAGGCTTCCAACCAGCAGCATAAAGACCACCCATAAAAGAGCCCATACTTGTTCCAACTATCATATCAATAGGTACATGATTCTCTTCTAGAACTTTTAATACTCCAACATGGGCTCCACCACGAGCACCACCACCACTCAAAACCAATGCTATTTTTGGTCTGTTTTGTGCCTGTAATAATGTAACTAAAAATAAAAATACAATAAAAAATTTCAATATATCCCCTTAAACTATATGAAATGCTATTAGTAATACACTTGTCCAAATCATTGCCATAACGATAAGGCTTAACAAAACCAAAGTGGCACCGGCATCTTTTGCCTGTTTTGCCAATATATGATAATCTTGTGTGACTAAATCAACAACTCTTTCCAATGCTGAATTTGCTACTTCAGCAAGTATTGGAATAAAGAGCGAAAGAAACAGTATACTTGAAGAAGCGAATGATATTGGTAAAATCCATGCTATAACACCAAGAATAAATAGCATCAGAAGCTGCCATTTAAAAGATGTCTCATTTTTGACTATATCCACAAACCCTTCAACTGCATACATTCCATTTCTAAAAAGGTTATGCTTTGGTTTATTAAGTTGCATATTTTTCCTTCATCTTTTCTAGCACATTTTTTAACTCATAAGCCTTTGTATCTTTTGATAAAGGTTTATCAAAATAGATATGCACTACTCTACGTTTAAAAGGATTAAGTTTACCATTTTTGGGTTTATATTTTGAAAAAGTACTCCCAAAAATACCATTATCTATATAAAATGGCACAATCACACCATCATAATCTTTTTTAATAAGCTCAAACCCACGATGAAATTCACCAAGTTTTCCATCTTTACTAATACCTCCCTCAGGAAATATTCCAACTATCCGCCTATTTTTAAGTCTTGCGTGAGCCTCTCTAAAAGCATCTTTAAAAGCACGGGGAGAGAGTGGTATAGCCTCACCTCTTTTAAAAAGAGGATGCATCAATTTCCAGTGATAAATCTCTTTATCCATCATATAGTTGATATGTCTTTCTAATGGTAGTTGTATAATAATCCAATCTAACCAACTGACATGATTACCAAGAAGTAAAACAGCTTTATTCTGTGGAATATTTTCTAGACCATGGTAAATATATTTATGCCGCAAGGCCGTTATAAGTTCCATCAGTGTCCAAAATATATCCGTAAAATAACGTTTAAAGAGAAGATAAACCAGATAAATTCCAACGCTTCCCATAAGATAGAACAATACTTCAGCATTCATCCCAAAATAAGCAAATAGTGTTGTAAGCATTAAAAACATAAACATAAATATATTTTGAATGAAATTATTTGCCGCGATAATAGTTCCTAAATGAATGCGTGAGGCAAGATGCTGAATACGCGCATTCAGAGGAACAAGAACAAAACCAGAAAATATGCCAAAAAGTGTAAATATTACGGCTATCAAAGCCATAGAATGCATAAAGGGTACACTAAAGACAATAAGTGTAATACCAATAGCACCTAGACCACTCAGTCCAAGATTTATGTAGTATTTTGAAAACTTTGCAGCCATAATAGAGCCTATAACAATCCCAATACCTGCCAGAGCCATAACACCTTGAACATAAATAGTATTTGTTACCCCAAGCTCCGCTTTTGCATACTCTCCAAAAATTGCTAAAACAACTTGAGAAATAGACCAAAAGAGTCCAAGAGCAATGACAGCCTCATATATTTCTCTTTTTCTCGTTAATGTTTTTAAATTCTTTATGAGATAAAATCCACTAAGATATTTTTGAAGGCAAAATCTTTTACAACTGGATTGTTGTATCTTGTTTGGCAGTTTTGAAGCTAATAACCACTCAATAATGGAACTACCTACCAAAAGCCATCCTATTGGAGCTATTGCCTGTAGTATTTCAGATTCAGTTTTTAGATGTTCATTATACATACCTTCAAACAATACAGTATAAAAAATAATACCACCAAGTATAGAAACTGTGGTAACTGCTTGAACAGCACCATTACCCCCACTAATATACTTGTCACCAAAAAGCTCCTTGATATAGCCATATTTTGCTGGTCCATAAATAGCACTTTGCAGAGCAAGAATAAACGTTAGAGTAAAGGCAAAAAGAAAATAACCATGATAGTATGCATAAGTTATACCAAGAGTAATAACAATAGCAAACAATGCTGAATATTCCATAATTTTATTTTTAGGGAACCTATCTGCTAGAAAACCAGAAGGAGAAAAGACTAAAATAAAAGGCAAAAGTATTAAAGCATTAACTATTGATGTAAGAACTATCTGTGTTGAACCATCATAAACTTTAAAGATGGTATTTTGTATGATAATTTTATGCCCAAGATCTGTGAAGGCATTTAAAAAAACCACAAAAAGGTAGTTAATAACACCGAGAATCTTAAACATTAGTCTTCTTCATTTGCCAGTATTGTACTCCAACCTTCATAATAACCATTTTCCTTTTTTATAGCTTTAAAAAGTTCTTGTACATTTTTTTGAACTTCTTCCTGTGTAACTGCATGTTCTTTTAAGAGTGCAATCCCATTTTCAAATTCATCAGAACTTATTTCATCTTTAAAGGTAAAGCCTTCAAGTTCTAAATTATGGAGAAATCTCTCTTTTTGTGTTGGTGTATCAAAAGAGATATAGTGTTCAACCGGACGGATTATACTTAACACATCACCCTCTTCTTCAAGTAAATAAATAATTTTATTGCTTTGAATATGTGTAAGTTCAAGTTCTGTTGGCTCTAAATTTTTATGATGAAAATCCCATTTACTATCACGTACTACATGACTTTCGTAAACATAACTACTTGGAGCTAAAATATTTGCAACAAGTTTATCAAGCTCTTTTGAATCAACTGCATAAAAATAGAGTTCACTCCATCCGTCTATAAAACGGCTCCCAACATATTTTGCCTTTTTATCATGCTCCAAAGCAATAATAAGAGACTCTTTTGTCTCTAAAAATTCTTCAAAACCTTCTTTTGTATCATCAGTTGCATCAAATTTTATAAATATACTCAAAAGCCATCCATATTTATTACTATATGCATATGCATTTGGCTCTATTTCAACTAATATCTCATACCCATCTTCAACTCTATTGAAAAATTCTCTCATATATACTCTTAATTTATTATTTATGTGATTATAGCGAACTTAGCCTATAAGCTTTATTGTATCTATTTTATAAAAGTCTTGAAGCTCATCATAAAGTTCTGGAAAATATTTTTTTAAACTTTTTGGTGATTCAAAAAAACGCTCTGTAACAACAGCAAAGAATTCTGCTTCATTTGTTGCAGCATAAGAGCCTAAAAGTTCATATTTACCCCATTTTCTATTTTTTAGTATCACATCATTCAATTTTTTATAATCACCATACAACACACGTGTCCATTCATCATACTTCGATCTTTCAATTGGAGGTATGCCATCAATTTCACCATCCATAAAGTCTATTTCATGAGCAAATTCATGTACAATAACATTATCATGACGAAGATGATAGGCCTCTCTTCTTGCATCATGCCAAATTATAATAACAGTATCATTTGCAGCCTGACCATCTATAAGAAACTTCTCTTTTGTATAGATACCACCACTCGCCTGCACATTTTCAAAAGCAACCGCAGATGGATAAATAATAATAGTTTTTAAGTTATCGTAACAGTTTTTAGTTGCTTTATGCAAAAGTAAAAGACAAGCATAAAATGCAATAATAACCTTTATCTCCTGCGTGAGCTCAATCCCTATACCAACAAACTCTTTTGTATTGGTAAAAAGGATGATAGAACGTTCAACTTTAGCTTTATCTGCAACAGATAGATTTTTATAATGAGGAATGTTATATAAAAAAGTTCTAGACTTTTCATCAAAAGGTTCTTTACACAATCGTTCTAAACGTTTTTTTTCTTTTGTTTTTATAAGAAAGTAAGCTACATAAACTAAAGAAGCAGATACAATAAAAAGTACCAAAAGAATTTCATAATAACTCACCGAAGGTTCTCTTGGACCTGTTTTAACAGCTCCTCTTTTATAAGTCTATATGTCTCTTCAAAAGCTTCAAAATCTTTACCGTCAGGATCTTGAAAACCAACATGAATTTTTTTAACTGCTTTTGGGAATATTGGACAGGTCTCTTTTGCATGATCACATACAGTCACTACAAGATCAAAGTCTTTATCAATGACTGCATCAAGATGTTTAGAATAATAATGCTCATTCCAAGCATTGTGCATTTCTAAAATTTTTCTTGCATTTGGATTGATTTTACCACTTGGATTTACACCACAACTCCATGCTTGAACATCTTCTAGCTCTTTATTGATTAAAGCTTCTCCAATAATACTACGACAACTATTACCAGTACACATTATGAGTACTTTTTTTCTTTGCATTTTATCTCTTTCGCACGCTTTTAGAAATCATCATCATTATCAAACTCTTCCAACTCTTTTTGATAAGCAGCATCTTCAAGCTTTTGTAACTCTTCCTTGCTCATCATCATTACTTTAAGTTTTTTAACCAATGCCGTCCTATCCTCAAGCCGTGTCATATAGGCATAAGTTCCATACAGTATAGCTAATAATGTCATTGTTAAAATAATTTTTTGAATAGAATCAAACTTTTGCACATTTTCTTTGATGTGCATTTCACATACACCACCTGGGCAGTGAGATGGTGCTTGCTTTTTAACTAAATGATAAATTTTACATCCAATACAAACCGAAAAAGCAGATTCAAAAAAAAGCAATGCCATACAAATAAGACACACAAGTACCTTAAGAGGATTGGGTTGAAAATCGATAACAAGATAATAGAACATAGGCCACGCTATAATCATACCAAGCAACCATGCAAATCTTTTTTGATCAGCCCCAACATACTCAGGAACCTGATTTCGTACAAAAAAACGACCTAATAAAAGACTTGGGGAGTAACGAGGTTGAATCACTCGAATAGTAAAATCAAGTGCGAAGAAACTTACAAAATATTCTGAGAAAACAGCAGTACCAAGCATCACCCCATTTGTAAGTCCTAAAAAAGCACCTATAAATAATATACCAGCCGCAGCACGTGCCTCTCGTTCATTTAAAACACGAACATCATAACCAGAGACTTTCTCTCCATAGGCAAAAAATTCTTTTAGCTGCATCTTTAATTGATAACCTTTGACTTTTTTAAAGCTTCTTGAATCTCTTCGACTGAGACATCACCTTCTAGGGAAAGTTCAACATCACCATCCCGACCATCTACCTGCATATCTTTTATCTTGGCTTTTGTAGCGTCACTCATACATTCACATCTACCAGTTGAACAGTTTTGAACCATAGTGACAATATTTTGCTTTTCTACACTTCCCAAAAAATTAATCTTTACACCATTTTGTGTTTTACTTATATTTTTTTGCATTTTCACCCTCTTTTATCTTTTAAATAGTGAAACATTGCCAACTCTGTAAAATACGGTCCAAAAGCATTAAAAACAGGAATAAAATTAAATAAAGATCCAATAAAACTAATACCCCAAATAGCAACTTTATACTCTTTGAGCCTTTCTTTATCTATATCACCAAAAACAAATGCAGATGCATCACTAAGAATTGTATCTTTCATAAGCCACACCCACAAAGCCACTAAAATAATAAAGTTCAGCACCGGTATGAATAGAAGTGGAAAAGATACAAGGGACGCAACTAAAAAAATCCCTGCATCACGAAAAGCTTGCTTGAGTGTTGTAATTTCATTATCATCATACATTCTATCATATGGAAAATATTTTTCTCTCACATGAGCTAAAAAAGGTGTAGAAGTTAAACTTGTAACAAAAATCAAACTGACAATAATTGCTGTATAAATAAAATAAAAACCTATAAGGTATGCGACACCCTTTTCAATAGTTTCAAATGGTAACCAAGTTAAAAGTTTTAAAAACTGTGCATATATATAATCAGCTTTAAAGAACCAAACTACACCCCAAAAAACAGCACTTACTAAGCCTATAAAAATCGAAAATAATGAATAATGCTCACGATTCATTTTTCCAACAATAAGATTTCCAAAAAAAGTAAAAATTAAAGCAAATGTCAAAAGCACAAGCTGTAGCCATAAAAAAGTTGAAAGCATCCACGCACCATTTGAACGTAGCATGGAAAAAGGAAGCAATGAAAGAATAGAACTGCTAAAAGTAATTATATCGTTCCAAAAGAGAACACCAATACCTATCCAGATTGAACTAATTATAATGCCACTTACCATTGCATACTTAATAGTACGTGCCCGAAGTATCTCTTTAAAACCAAAAATTATTGCATCCATAAAATCATGCATCGATATTCCTCTTTTCAATAGTATTTGTATTTTTCAAAATTATATCACTTCTATTGTAATAATAAAGTAATATATAATAGTTATGTAAAATAAAGTATAAAACAACTCCCATTAGTAGATGTTTTCACCTTTATATCTATATTCATCGCCAAAGCTAATCTTTTAACAATATCTAAACCAATTCCACTACTGTGCTGTGCGCTATAAGATCTTTGGAAGATTTTTTCAGGCTCACTAATACCTTTACCACTGTCTTCAATATATAAAGTTGATTTTTTGTGATAAATTTTAATATATCCATTTTTTGAATTATATTTACAAGCATTTGAGATAATATTGTGTAATATCTGTTTCATAGCGTTTGCATTGATCTTTGCTTTAAAGCTTATACATTCAACATCAAAAGAGATATCATTATATAACTCTTGATGCATATCAACCACTTCTTGAATCAAACTACACAGATTTTCCTCTTGCATTTGAAACGTCTCTTCTTGCAGTAAAATATTAAGATTTTCGTGTAACTCTGAAATATTATGAACACTTTTATTTAAACGATATAAAATTTTATTATCTTTTAAAAGTGGATTTCTTTCCAAGAGTTTCATATTCAGCTTTATTGATGTTACTGGTGTATTTAGATCATGAATTAAATCTTTTGCAAATTTATCCAGTTTTAGAATACTTTCTTTAAGAGGATTTAGCGCATTCTTCGCAAGTTTATAGCTTATAAATGCAAAAAGAAGTAATAACAGTGCCTGTATAGAAATAATTTTTATTTCAAGATTGAAAAGATTTTCGTTAAACTCTCTTTTAGATTTAAAAACCTGTAAATATTCACGATTATAATTCATAGGAATGATTTTGCTGAACTCATCTCCTAAAGATGAAAAGTTTCGAATATCTATATATTTTTTTTGATTTTTAAGGTAAATATATCTATACTGCTTATGTTCTCCTTTCAGAGGATCTCCCATCTTTATATGCCGTGCATACTTAATAAGGGAAAATTCTTCCATCCGTAACATATTATTTTTCATTTGCGTAAAATAAAAAAAGCCTGCCACTAAAATTAAAAGTGCAACACTCACAAAGTATGTAATAAAAAATTTTAAAAAAGCTTTTTTTTCATGATGATGCAAGACGATATCCTATCCCTTTAATAGTTGTTATATTTAAACCAATCTTCCGTAATTTAGTGATATGTACACGCAAAGCACCCTCACTCATTTCTTTACCGTCATTTAAAATTTCAAAAATATACTCTTTTACAAGTGTTTGATCCAAGTTCTTAAAAAACAGTCTTACAAGGTGTAATTCATAGGGAGAAAGTTTAATAAATTTATTATCTTTGTATAATTCATCTTTTTGAATATCGAACGAAAAATTTGCAACAGAAATCAAAGATGTATAACTCTGATATGATTTGCGCACCAATGCTTTAATTCGAATAAGAAGTTCATCAAAATCAAAAGGTTTTTTAATATAGTCATCAGCACCAACATCAAAACCTTTGGAGAGAGAAGTTATATCATTTAGTGAAGTTATAAAGATAGTTGGAGTGATTACATCAGACTCACGCAATAGTCTTAAAAGTTCAAACCCATTTAAGTGTGGTACATTCACATCGAATAAAAAAAGATCAAAATGTTGCGCAAATGTTATATCTAAAGCGGCTTCTCCACTAGAAACATGCACTATATCAAATCCTTCATTTTCAAGAAGTTCTTTTAAGGTTTCTGCCAATACTTCATCATCTTCTAAAAGTAATATTTTTAACATATTTACCTACTTTAAATTTATTTATATAGAGGTTTTCCTCTCTCTTCGTACCATTTTAAGATATAATCCCAAGCCTCTTGAGCATCATCAGCATAATAAAATATATCACTATCTTCTGGAGCAATTACACCTTCATCTTTTAAAAATTCAAAATCAATCGCTTTTGCCCAATACTCTTTACCCACCAAAACAACAGGTATCTCGTCAGTCTTTTGTGTCTGTATCAAAGTAAGCGTTTCAAAAAGCTCATCAAAAGTACCAAATCCACCAGGATAAACGACCAATGCCGTTGCTCGATTTAGGAAATGAAGTTTCCTAATGGCAAAATAACGAAATAAAAAACATAAATCCGGTGTAATATATGGGTTTGGGTATTGTTCATGTGGTAGTTTAATATTTAAACCTATACTCTTTGCCCCGACATCAAAAGCTCCACGATTAGCTGCTTCCATAATTCCAGGACCACCCCCTGTCATTAAGGTCACACGACAATCTTCAACTGAATTACCCCCTTTACCAACAAGTTGGCCAAATTTTCTTGCATCATCATAATAGACACTTTTTTCTATCATTCTCTCAGCTACATAAAGATCTCGTAAAATTTTTCTATTATTTGGATCTTTTTTTAGTCTTCTTTCTACATCATGTAATTTCTTAAGTGCAGTTTTACGTTCAACGATACGAGCACTTCCAAAGACAACGATAGTATGTTGTATATCATACTCATTGATTTTCAGTTCTGCTTTTAAGTAATCTAATTCTAAACGAATTCCACGCGCTTCATATGAGTCGAGAAAACTCATATCTTTTGAAGCGACCTTATAGGTTGGACTTTGCATTATATTTTCAACAAGTTCTATAGCATTAGGATCTTCTTCTGTAAGTTTTGGATGTTCCCATGGAAGTCTTTTTTTATACTTTTTCATATAACAAATCCTAAATATTTTCTATCTATTATACTCTACTTGAGTTAATCTTTTAGAGTTTTGCTATAATGGCAAACAAAATTTTATAAAAAGATATGTTATGAAGAAATTTTCCTTATTATTTGTACTTTTATTCCCTTTTTATTCTCTTTTTGCAAAGGTTTTAATATCTCCTGTAAATGCTATGAAAGAGAATTATGCTCAGTACACATCAATTCAGAAAAAAGTATTGACACTTTCACCTGAACAAATGCACTTAGTACAACAAAATGCAAAAGTAAAACTACACGCAAAGAAATATACGGTATATATTGCACAGAAAAATAAAAAAATCTTGGGATATGGGATTTTAATTAATAAAAAAGTGCGTTCTAAGAACAGTGTTATTTTATATTTTATAGAACATAACGAACTCAAAGATATCGAAATTATTGCTTTTAATGAACCACAAGAGTATCTTCCCTCAAAAGAGTGGCAAAAGCAATTTCAAAATAAAAAAACAACTACTAACTTACAACTTTCTAAAAACATTCCAAATATTACAGGAGCGACTCTTAGTGCCAGAGCTGTTGTTGAGAGCTCACGCATAGCATTTGCTCTGTATAACAACTTTCTCAAAGGAAATTAATTGCGTTTTACTCTTATAAAAAATGTAAAAAGAGATAAAGCCATGAAACCTATTCTCAATGCTCTTTTACTCTTTATACTTCTTTATATTCCCTTTGATATTTTTGTAAAATCACATACGATCGGTATCTCTACAGTTACACTTATCTCTACACTTTATGGTAATGCCGATGAATTTATAGATCCAATCAATCAATCAGTTTTTTTAGAGTTTATTCATATGCAAATATTTTTTCTTATGATGATACTGTTAACATTAAGTGCTATATATATTCGTCTTTTAAGTCATAAAAGCAATACACTACTTGCAATCAACCTTCTTATGGGGTTTGCATTTGTTACACCTTTAACACTTTTTTTAAGTTACTTTTACACTAATGAATTTGTCAAGATCTATCTTTTTTCCTTTTTTGCTTGGCATTTAATAGCACTTTTTATAACCTTACGTTCTTTATGGGAACTCAATTTTGTTAAATAAATCATATAAAGTTGCAATTATTTACTTTTTACTTTTTTCATTACTGCTTTTAGCTAGTGGTGCTCTTATTTTTGCCAATAAAATAGGATTTTCCTATACCAGTCTTCTTCATTACTATTTAGGAGATATAAAAAACTTTAGTAGTGCCAAAAGCTTTATCGGTATTAGTAAAATAATCTTGCCACATATTTTTGCTTTTGGAATTTTTACTATGGTACTCCTTCATTTTTTAATTTTTACAAAAAAAAGAGCAACAAAAGAGTTGAAAATTATAATTTATCTCTCTTTTACTAGTGCATTTTTAGAAATTTTCACTGCTTTTTTAATATCAGAAGGCTATAGCTTTTTTATTTACTTAAAACTTTTTTCCTTTTTTATATTCTATTGTTTTATTTTATATATTATATTTATATTATTTAAAAGTATAATTTATGATAAATAAGATACAATCTTTTTTATGAAAAAACTTATACTAACCACAATCATTTCAGTTATTACAACCTCGGCCATTGCTAATGAAAGCAAAATTTGTCAGAAATGTCATCCACTTATCTATAAAGAATATTATAATTCTATTCATAGAAAGTCATCGTTAGCAAATGATAAAATATATGCAGCTGTATTTAAAAAAGAGCATCAAAAGAATGATAAAAACCAATGTGCTTCTTGTCATTCTCCAAGTGCAAAAACATCACAAACAAGGAAAGAAGAACCTATTTCCTGTATATATTGTCATACAATTGCAAATATAGATGAAGGTGATGCACAGAACAAAAATATACTTACTGGCAAGAAAAGGGACTTCTTTTCAGCTGAAAACAGTAAAAAGCATCAAGAAAAAGTGAAATATGAAACGACTTCTTCATTTTTTGGTCTTATAAAACATTCTAAGAATTCTCCTTATCATGAAATTGAGTATAGCAATGAAGACTACTATACAGGCAAAGTTTGTATGGGATGTCATTCACATACAAATAATAAGAATGGTGTTGATATGATTATGCTTGACGCATATATAGATAAAAAAGACAAAGAAACCTGTATATCATGTCATATGCCAAAAGTAATGGGAAGCAAAACAACCCTCCGAGACAGTAAAGTACATACTTTTCATGGTATGGAAGGTTTACATAACAATAGTAAATCACTTGCAAAATATATAGATTTTAATATCAATCAAAAATCAAAAGGCTTTAGCATTGAAATAAAAAATCAGGCAAACCATGCTCTCTTTGGTGAAGCGTATAAAGAGGGGATATTAGAAGTACAAATTATTAGAAATAATAAAACGATTCAATTAAAACCTTATATCTTTCAACGTATATTTACAAACAAGTCTCATACAAGTACACCTTTTAATGCAACCGAGGTTTTAAAGGACACATTAATCTATGCAAAAAAAGAGATCACTTACAATACAAAAATACAAAAAGGTGATAAAATCATAATAACACTAGCATACAAACTTATTTCTAAAGAAAAAGCAAAACACCTTGGTATTAAAGATCAGCAGCTTACAAAAAACAAAATATTGAAAGTAGAATCATTTCAATTTTAAATTTTCAACATAATGTTGAATATTAGAACTGATAAGTAGTTGCTTATCAGTTTGTAATACAATATAAGCAAGTTTTTGCTTCTTTAAAAAGTCATACGCTGTTTGTGGCGGCATTACACTAACAGCAGTTGCATATGCATCTAAAGTAGCAGAGGATAATTTATCTGAAATAAGTGTTACAGAAGCAAAATTATTTTCAGAAATTTTTGTTTTTGGATTAATAAGATGATTATATTCTTTTGAATATATAAAACGTCTATAATTTCCACTGGTACTCACAGCACTATTATCTAAGTAAAAGTTTGCTAGTATTTTATTTTCTTCAAAAGGATTTTGTACTCCGATGTAACACCTTCCTATACAGCGAATATCACCACTTAAAGCAATCACAGCTTTCATATTACCTTTGTCTTTTAAAAAATGTGTAACTTTATCGATAGCATAACCTTTTCCCATACCACCTAAATCAATTTTAATAACATCACTAATAATTGCTTCTTTTTTATTAAAGATAAGCCCACTAAGTGATGTTGATGCATTTTGTAACTCTTTTTTTGAAACTATTCTTTCCTCTTCACCAAAACGATAAAGATCTTTTGTAATTTTTCCAACAGCAATATTAAAATAGCTATCCGTTTCTTTGTAATACCCTAATGAAAGCTTGAGTGCTTCATAACTATAGTTATCTAATTGTGCACTTTTATTCATATTTAATTTAAAAATAGGAGAATTTTTATTATAAGAAGAGAGGGAAGCTTCAATATGCTTAAGTAAAATAAAAACTGGTTCTATAAGCTCTCTATGTTTATCTTCAATACTAATGGTAACAAAAGTACCCATTAAAATTTTTTGACGTGTTATCATATCTCCATTGGCCTTTAATACCATACAGAAAATAACAAGACAAAAGATCCTAAACATTAAATATCAACAACCTCATTGACTTCAAGGCCAAAACCACTCAATCCTACAAAATCTGTTGGTTTCAAAGATGTAATTAAATTCATTTTAGAAATACCAAATGATTTTATAATCTGTGCACCAATACCAAACTCTTTCATAGTAGCATTATCTTGATGATTCGTTTTATTTATAAAAAGAAGAACTCCACTATTTTGTTTTAAGTATTCGATGGATTTAATCAAATTATTATATTTATCTTGATTGAGCAATAAATCACAGTCAGATATAACATTATGAACTCTAACATTTGCAATATCTCCAGCACTGTAAAAAAGTATGGCTGTATGTTCTATACCATCATGATCAATAAATGTATGCTGTGTTACTTTTACACCAAAGAATTCTATCTCTTTTACATCTATCTCATTTACAAGTCGTTCATTTGCTAAACGGTATTCTACAATATCAGAAATAAATACAGTATGCAATTTATGTTCTTTTGCAAAAATATCCAAATCATCACGACGAGCCATCTCTCCATCATCTTTAATTATCTCACAAATAACACCCGCTTCACTTACTCCTGCCAAACGACAAAGATCAACTGAGCCTTCCGTATGTCCAGTACGCACAAGAGTACCACCTTCTTTTGCTATAAGAGGAAAAATATGTCCAGGCTTTACAAGTTCATCAGCCTTTGCAATAGGGTTTGCAAGAATTTTTATAGTATCATTTCTCTCTTTAGCTGAAATTCCTGTTGCTGCCGTCTTGGCATCAACAGAAACGGTAAAAGCCGTTTCATATGATGAAGTATTTGAGCTTACCATCGGATTTAATTCTAATCTATTTGCAATATCGCGTGAGAGTGCTACACAGATAAGCCCTCTTGCATGCGTAGCCATAAAGTTTACATGTTTTGAAGTAGAAAATGCAGCAGCATAAACTAAATCACCTTCATTCTCTCTATCTTCATCATCAATCATAATGACCATATTACCTTTTTTAATCTCTTCTATAGCCGTTAAAACTCTCTCTATCGGTGTCATATACGCTCTCAATTCATTCTTATTTGTTATTCGTGCATTATATATAAAAGTTCATTAAAAAGAGGTCAATAAAAGAAATTGCGATTTTTTTATAAAACTCTTGACATTAAATACAATTTTGTCTATAATTTCGCTCACAAACACAGAGAGAACGTGTTTAAAACACCGCGGAATAGAGCAGTTCGGTAGCTCGTCGGGCTCATAACCCGAAGGTCGCTGGTTCAAATCCAGCTTCCGCAACCAATTATTAACTTCTTAATATTTAACTACACATTGGGGTATCGCCA
>Ga0256828_1000596_pt1 | contig 23790 bp, 25 predicted proteins | sample CV88metaG_FD_185993 | JGI IMG/M metagenome (GOLD analysis project Ga0256828, IMG submission 185993) | Hydrothermal vent microbial communities from East Pacific Rise, Pacific Ocean - CV88 | ecosystem: Environmental > Aquatic > Marine > Hydrothermal vents | place: Pacific Ocean: East Pacific Rise...
CCCACTCCTGATAGTTCGTAAAGTAGTTCACAGGTGTAGGAACAAGCCCCATATCCAGCACTTTTTTCCCTCCTGCGTTTAATCCACGCACAAGATACTCAAACAGAACAGGAGAGTGGCTTCTTGCATCATACCCGACAGCTACATACTCTCCATCAATCTTTGCTGCCAATGCAAACCCGATGCGAACAACACTCTCTTCATTTAACTCTTTTTCAAAGATCCCACGAATGTCATACTCTCTATAGATGCTCAAAATAATTCCTATTATATTAACTTCATTAAAAAACTCTATATTTTAACATCTAAATAAGAAGGTTTTACAAAAGTCAGTTGCGATACTCTTTTAACACTTACCCCATCTATACCATTTGAATAGAGAAATCTTTGAAAATCTTCACTATTTTGTTGGATTTGCATACCTATAGGCAGTTTTTTATCCCCGTAATTTTTAGAAAAATCTGTAAAAGTATATCTATTACTGTTATCTGCTATCTCTTGTTTTATTTTTTTTACATCATTTTTAGAAAGTTTTTGCATATATAGATCTTTTATAGCACTGTTATTCGTATCTATTTTCATCATATACCTTTTTAAAGTCTCTTTATTGCCCAATAAATCGGCATTTCATAGATAAGTTTTACAAATTGTTCAAAAAAGTTGGATATCGAGAATTATTCTGATATACTGTTGCCAAGTGAAAGATGAGGCGTGAATTCATCTTTAGTGTGATTTTTTAGCTCTACTGCGTTAAAACCTCCTAAAGACTCCCCGATATTTTGACACAATTTATATAAAAGGCTAGACAATGGCAGAATTAATGGACGGATCAGTTAAATGGTTCAATGATGAAAAAGGTTATGGTTTTATTCAACAAGACAATGGTGGGAAAGATGTATTCGTACATTTCCGTCAAGTAAATAACAACACTGGTGGACGTGTTTCACTTGCTGAAGGTCAAAGAGTAACTTTCGAAATCGGTGAAGGTCAAAAAGGCCCTCAAGCTGAGAACGTAACTCCACTTTAGTAGTTATCTCACACTCTTTTATATAGGCTTTTATGCCTATATAATCTTCTTCTAACTTTTTACAACTCTCAACGACTCATTTGCAATCTCAAGTTCTTCATCTGTTTGAATTACAAAATATTTCAAATTTTTAATTATCTTATTATCCATCACACGTGCACGAATATACTCAGAGTGCTCACCGATCCCGCCGCTAAAAACAATGGCATCAACATCTTCAAGTAACACCATATATGCACCAATGTATTTTTGAATACGTCTCACCATAATATCAACAGCAAGTTTTGACCTCTCATCCGCTGCGTTTAAGATAGTACGCACATCGCTCTCACCGCACAGACCAAGCAATCCTGATCTCTTATTGAGAAGCGTATCTACCTCATCGTAACTGTATCCAAGCTCTCTTTGCAGATAGATAACGATGGCAGGGTCGATGTCACCGCTCCTGCTCCCCATAACAAGCCCCTCCAAAGGTGTAAAACCCATCGAAGTATCAACACTTTTACCATTTTTAATCGCACAGACCGAAGCACCGTTTCCAAGATGCAAGGTGATAATGTTCGTATCTTCTGGCTTTTTAGAGAGTTGTTTTGCTGCAGCTTTAAGCAGATAGGAGTGTGAGCTTCCGTGAAATCCATAACGACGCACCTGCTCTTTTTCATACAACGCATAAGGAAGTGCATAAATATAGGCATCTTTTTCCAAAGTAGCGTGAAACGCAGTATCAAACACCGCTACTTGAGGGATAGAGATAAAATGTTTTTTAATGCTCTTGATTCCTGCAAGATTTGCTCCGTTATGCAGAGGTGCAAGGGGGATGAGAGCTTCCACTGCGTTTATCACCGCATCATCTATCAGTACGGGTTCTACGAACGACTCTCCACCATGTACTACACGATGCCCTATTACATCCACACATGAAAAGTCCACTTCAAGATTTGCGACCAGTTCTCCTATCTCATCATCTTTTTGCAGTTCTATCATCTCTTCATGCAGTACCACTGCGTTTGGCATCTCAAAGAGTTTGAACTTCAGTGAAGAACTTCCACAGTTTATGACAGCTACTCGCATTACTCTTCTCCTGCCTGTATCGCCGTAATAGCGATAGTATTTACGATATCTTCCACTAAACACCCGCGGCTGAGATCATTTACCGGTTTTTTTAATCCTTGCAAAATAGGACCAATGGCAATAGCACCGCTTGAGCGCTGCACTGCTTTGTAGGTATTGTTCCCTGTATTGAGATCAGGAAAGACAAAAACGGTCGCCCGCCCCGCTACCACAGAATCAGGCAGTTTGCGTTTAGCCACCTCCATATCAATGGCAGCATCATACTGAATGGGACCCTCCACCAAAATATCACTGCGCATCTGCTTCACAAGTTCTGTCGCCTCGCGTACTTTATCTACATCACTTCCCGAGCCGCTCTTTCCTGTTGAATAGGAGAGCATCGCAACACGAGGAGTGATACCAAAACTTTTTGCACTCTGTGCCGAAGCAATGGCGATCTGAGCCAGCTCTTTTGCATCAGGATCTTGAATAATTGCACAATCCCCATAGACAAGTACTTTTGTATCAAAACACATAAAAAAGATGCTTGAGACTACATCGTAGTCAGGTTTTGTCTTGATGATCTGCAGGGCAGGACGTATGGTATCTGCTGTTGGATGTGCCGCCCCACTTACCATTGCATCTGCATGGCCGAGTTCGACCATCATCGTTGCAAAGTAGTTAAAATGCATCATTGCATCCTGTGCTGCGGCCATACTTAAGCCCTTTGCCTTTCTTCTTTCATAAAATTCACTGACAAAGGTCTGCATAAGTGCGGATTTATGAGGATTGATGATCGTTGCGTTTGAGAGGTCAAGTCCTAAACGCAGGTAGTTCGCTCTTACCTGATCTTCATCTCCAAGTAAAATAATATTTGCTACTTTACGATGTAATATGATCTCCGCTGCACGCAATACCCTCTCATCAGATGCCTCTGGAAGAACAACACGTTTGAGATTTGCCGATGCTCGCTCAAAAAGCTTATACTTGAACATCAGAGGTGTCATCACTTCATTCTGCGCACTTTTAATTCTCTCTTGTATATACTTCGCATCGACGCTCTCACGAAAAAGTCCCATAGCCAAAGCGATCTTTCTAGTATTGTTGAGTCTGATACGCCCATGAATGTTCATCAATTTTTTTGCTGTTTCATATGTATCATCGCTCACAGACAAGATAGGAACACTAAACTCATCCAGTCCTGAGAGAAGCTTTTGAATATTTGGATGTGCCTGCATATCAAAAGGAAAGACTATTGCAGAGATATTTGGATAACTTTTGGAGTACAAAGAGGCGAATAAGCCAAGTATGATCTCGGAACGGTCTGCAGGAACTACGATCAGATCATCCTCTTCTATTTTTTCCAAGAAATTATCCAAGGTCAAAGCAGCCACTTTCACTGCACGTACCACACGAGTATGGTCATGCTCTGTAAAGAGAACCGGCGTTGCGTTTAAAGACTCCATCACATCTTGCAATGTTGAAAGACTCAACTCCTCTCGCTCTTCAAGATAGAAGATGACCTCGTCAGCAGATGACATCCGTGCCTGCAGGGCTTCACGCTTCTCTTTTGTAACACGATTAACAAATGTTGCAAAATGGTGGCACCCCTGCGTTTGGATCTCTTTTTTATCGATCACTATATTTTCATACACCGCTCTTACACTTTTATCTTTTGCATTGATAATATTAATATAGGATGAACCGAAATTTTGTGCAAGTTTGAGGTTAATGTCAAAATGGAGACTCTCTAAAAATGAAAGCCGTATTCCTTCACACAACACAAAATCATACTCTTTTTCAAGCTTTTTGAACTGTTCTAAGAGTTCGCCTATGAGTTCTTCTGTTTTGTTTGCCGCAACCATATCTTCTACATACTCCACATCGACACCATAAGCATTTTCATACTCCATATCAAGATTATAATGTTTGAGCATGAACATAGTGTCATTATCGACAATGTTTTTATTAGAGATTATGGGACGAAAGAAGGCGACACGAGGGAGATTTTGTTTTAAGATCTCCATCATACCCATCGATACAAAAAGTGAGCCTGCATTGAACTCTTTTGCAGCTATAAAAAGGGAGCTTATATTCATTATTTGTGCCTTATTTGAGCTTATAGTATAATTCTAGCAAAAAAAGAGAGAATATTTATGTGTATTTGCGGGAAGAGTCGAAGTTATGAAGAGTGTTGCGGTGCTATCATCTCAGCTAAACGCAGTGCCGAGACTCCAGAAGAGCTCATGAGAAGTCGCTACAGTGCCTATGTAGAAGCAAATGGAGAGTACCTACTGCAAAGTACTGTAAAGCAGAACAGGTATCCTCAAGACGCGGCGCTCATCGAAGAGTTTTCAAACGCAGTGGAGTGGCTCAAGCTTGATGTACTAAACGCAGTGGGCGATCAAGTAGAGTTTAAAGCCTACTACAGAGATGAAGAAGGTATTCACGTTTTACATGAAAAGAGTAATTTTGTAAAAGAAGATGGTGTTTGGAGATACAAAGACGGAGAGCTCTACACAACAAAGATAGAACGCAATGAAAGCTGTCCGTGCGGAAGTGGTAAAAAGTTTAAAAAGTGCTGTATGCGCTAAAGCCGTTTTAGAAAGACAAAACTTACTTTTTCAAAATCATTGTTCTCATAAAAACGGTGCGCATCTTCTCTTTGCAGACCACTTGAGAGGACAATGTTCTCACACGCCCCCACTCTTGCATAATCACTCAGATACTCAAGCATCATCTTCGCATACCCCTTGGAGCGCTGCGTTTCATCTGTCACAAGTTCATGTATGAAAAGATGGCGTTTATGATAGAGATTCGTATTTATGCTCACACCTGCATAGGTGATAAGCTTATCTCTCTCAAAAAGACCTACCATAGTATAGTTCTCGCGCATATCATAAATGAGATTTTCAAACTCATCATACTCTATTTTTGTCCGAAGCTGAGAGACCACTTCCCATGCTGTTTGTAACTCTTTTAAATCTAATTCTCTTATTTGCATACGCTATTTTACTATAAATTCAACACAATATAAAAAAATCAGTAAAAAACAAGAAGCTTAAAAGCATCCCTGCAAGAGGGCTTCATTTAGGTAAATAAACTCTTATTTAGCATATCTTGGATATAATCGCGAAAAATATTCTACAGGCAATTAACAATGGTAACAGTACAAAATTTAACTATGCGTTATGGAAATAGAGTTCTATTTCAAGACATCAACCTTAAACTCGACCGTCACAAAAGATACGGACTTATCGGGGCTAACGGTGCTGGTAAAACAACATTTCTTAAAATTCTTTCGGGTCAGATCAATGAGTATGAGGGTGAAGTAATCATCCCAAAACAGAACAAGGTCGGAGTACTTGGACAAAACCAATACGCTTATGAAGACTTTACGATCATGGATGCTGTTTTGTATGGAAACAAACGTCTTTATGATGCCATCAAAGAGAAAGAAGAGATCTACATGACTGGAGACTTCGAAGATGATGCAGTTAACAATCGTCTTGCAGAGCTTGAAACAATCTGTGTGGAGGAAGATCCTACATATGAGTATGATGTAAATATCGCAAAGATACTTGAAAATGTCGGCATCCCTGCGGATAAGCACAATGAACTTATGAGCACACTTGACTCTGCTGACAAGTTCAAAGTACTTTTGGCACAGGTTCTCTATCCAAAACCGGATGTTCTCTTCCTCGATGAGCCTACCAACAACCTTGACATTGAAACTATCAACTGGTTAGAGAACGAGCTGCAACGTCATGAGGGAACTATGGTCGTTATCTCTCACGATAGACACTTTCTAAACGCAGTCGTTACAAATATTCTTGATGTGGACTACCAAAAGATCCGTGAATTTACAGGGAACTATGATGACTGGTATATCGCTGCAAATGTTATGGCTAAACAGATGGAACTTGACAATGCAAAGAAACTCAAAGAAAAAGAGCAACTAGAAGCTTTCGTTCGCCGTTTCAGTGCCAATGCATCAAAAGCAAAACAGGCGACATCACGTCAAAAACAACTTGAAAAACTTAACATCGAAGATATTAAACCATCTTCACGCCGTGACCCTTCTATCGTTTTCAAAGCAAAACGTGTTATGGGTGATGAAGCGCTGAATGTTGAACACGTTTGTCACTCATATGGAGATAATGAAGTTCTTAAAGACATTACTTTTAAAGTAAATCCTGGTGAAAAGATCGCTATCATCGGTGGAAACGGTGTAGGTAAAACAACGCTTATTAAGATCTTGATGGAAGAGATGAAACCAAGCTGTGGAGGAACCGTTACATGGGGTGCAACGATTGAGAACTCTTACTTTCCACAAGACACGGCCGACATCATCGAGGGTGACGGAACACTCTATGACTGGCTTCGTGCATTTGATCCAAAACGTGAAATAGCAGAGATAAGAAACTGTCTTGGTCGTATGCTTTTCAATGGGGAACAACAAGAGAAAAACGTTGAGTCTATCTCAGGTGGAGAAAAACACCGTATGATGCTTAGTAAAATGATGCTTGAGGGTGGAAACTTCCTAGTACTGGATGAACCTACCAACCACCTTGACCTTGAAGCGATCGTAGCACTTGGTGAAGCACTGCATGAGTTCAAAGGAAATGTAATCTGTGTATCACACGATAGAGAGTTACTTGATGCTTTTGCTACACGTGTTATCGAGTTACGTGAAGATCATACTTACGTTGATTTCCAAGGAAGTTATGAAGAGTTCGCAGCAGCAAAAGAAGCTGGAAAGATCTAATTATGAATACGTATGAAGATTATCTTGGTTTAGGTATTGCAGGGAATTTTGCCCTGCATCTTGCACAGGCCGGAGAGCTTGAAGATTTTAAAGATGTCATCACTGAAGATGAAGCAGCACCAAAAGGGATGTTTCCTTTTTATCTGCCTTGTAAGAAAACTACAGATGCACAAAGACCAAAAGAGACTCTTTTTACCTATCCGCTCTCATCAACTGCTATCACTCTTCCAAAAGAGGATGTAAATGTTCAAGCAGAGCCCGAAGTCGGACTTGTATGTGAGCTTGAGTATCAAGATGACAAGATCTCAAAAATCACTCCAAAGCTCTTTGGTGCATACAATGACTGCTCTATTAGAGTAGCTGGCGCACAAAAGATCAGTGACAAAAAGAACTGGGGTGAAAACTCAAAAGGTATCTCTGAAAACTTGATAACAATAGACAAGTTTGCAGAGGGTGGAATCATGGATAAGTACTCTATCTGTAGTTTTCTTCGCAGAGACAATGAGCTTCATGCCTATGGCGAAAATGTAGAACTCAACGGTTACAGCTACTTCTACGACAAACTTACACAGTGGATAAAAGATCAGATAAACACGCAAGAGGATTTCGGTCCGCTTGAAGATATTAAAACTTACATAAAAGCGTGTAACAATCCTGCCAACGCAGTGATAAGCATCGGTGCTACACGTTACACTCCATATGGTGAGAGCACCTTTTTAAACGCAGGTGATGAAGTCCTTGTTGTTGTGTATGACCATAACAGATATACTCTTAATGATGTAGTAGACGCTCTCAAAGAGGCCAACTACACACAAGAGCATATGAGCATTTTGGCACAAAAAGTCTCTTAAGTATGAGCAGAGGCAAGAAACTCGACCTTTTTATAGGCGCTGATTTTAAAGATGAATGGGCAGAGGTTCAAACACCAAAAAAAGCAAAAGCATCTCATGAGATTTTGCTCCCTGAAAAACACTTTCTGGTCTTCAAAAGAGAAAAACGCAGAGGAAAAGTAGTCACACTTGTAGGTGAGTTTCATCTTAAAAAAGAGAATGCAAACGCAGTGCTCAAACTACTCAAAAAAAGACTCGGCTGCGGCGGAACATACAAAGAGGGATGGATGGAGTTTCAAGGCGAACTTCAAGAAAAGCTTCGTGAACAACTCACAAAAGAGGGTTTTCGATTTAAAAGATAGTAGCTTTTTTAAGCACTTTTTACTTTTGCCTCGGGCTCTTTTAATTTTGTTGTGATGATATATCTGTCACGACCGCTCTCTTTTGCTCTGTAGAGCATATCATCAGCACGGGAGATAAGCAGCTCTTCATCGAGTTTCTCATCCGCTATCATACAAACCACACCTATTGAGATTGTCAAATACTGATTTACTTTTGAGGCTTCATGTTTTATCTCTCTTGCTCGCACTGCATTACAAATTTCACGGGCAAGTCTTGCACTGTGTGATTCATCTGTTTCACTAAGCAAGACCCCAAACTCTTCACCACCGAGTCTAAAGACATAGTCACTTGGTCGTCTGAGTGAATCTTTTAACACTTTTGCCACTGATTTGAGTGCAAAATCTCCCTCAACATGCCCATAAGTATCATTATACTGTTTAAAGAAGTCAATATCCAACATCATAAATGTAATATAGTTCTTATTGCGTTTGGCACGTTTGAGCTCTTTTTCATAGATAAAGTTAAAATAGCGTCTGTTATGAAGATTTGTCAGTGAATCCGTATAGGAAGCGTTTTCAAGTTTCTTATTTGCGATTTTTAACTTTTTAGAAGCCAGTTCAAGTTTTGTCTGGTCATTTTGAATACTTCTAAATACATATAGAGATATAGAGAGAATTGAGAGAATGATCAAGCCAAGAATGACACCGAGCTGCATAACGATAGAATCATAGGTCTCTAAAAATGTTTTACGCTCATAGTTCGCCACTTTTGTCTCATACACGATTAACTTTTGCAGTACTTTGTGAATAACTGACAATCTTTTTTCCAAAGTTGAGACAGAGATCTTATGTCTAAGCGTCGAATCAGAACCAACAGCCTGTGCAATTTTTTCAAAATAGTTATTTATAGAGTATATTTCAGAGTTAACATATTCAACATACTGTAGTTCATCTTCTCTTTTAAAGTGAGACATATAACTTCGCCATTTCACTCTTACGATTCGAAGAGCATTTTCTATGTTTGCTATTGCTTCATCTTTTTGAATATCATCTCTTGAGAGTCTGTAGACCGTATTTCCAAGATCATAATGGTATGTTTGAAGGATCTCATTGAGCTCCGTGATAGGAATAAGAGAACCAAAATAGAGAGAGTCGATGTTCTTTTTCATACTGTTTATGTAACCAGTCCCCATAATACCGATGGCAAAGAGCCCCAGCGTAATGAGTATGAACAGTATAAATAATTTACTTCTAAGCTTCATAGCTTCAATAAATTTCATCGTTATCCTTATAAGAGTCTCTAAAGCATAATTTGTACCAGATTTATATGATTTTATGATAAAATTCTTCATCAATTTTAAGTGAGGAATCATGCAAGCAAATGCGATCAAAACAGAGCAGTATCTCTCAACAGATGAGATAAAAAAGCATCTTCAAAATGTAGAGTATATCATCATGGCAACTCCGGCACCTGACCATTTCAAAGATACACCTATTCACTTTACTATCTTTTTAAATACTGATGAAAAACTTCCAAAAGAGATTCAAGACGCAGTTTTAGAAAAGTTTTTAGATGAAAATAAAATAAGCACGCCTGCTGAACTGATGAGTCAGCTTATGCCTGTAGGGTTTGCTATCAGTAAAGCACAAGATACTCCTATGCCTATGCTTTTAGTAGATCCAAAAGATCAAAAAAGTATTCCCTACGGTGTTATGCACGTAATGGATTTTTTAGCTGATTCTGATGAATTTGCTGAAGCAAAAGAGCAAAAACTGACAGGTTGGAGCTACTCTTACGAATAATTTTGCCCTAATGCTACTCTAGTAGCATTTCGCATTACTTTCCTTCATTATAATTCTCCTAGATATAAAAAATATATTTAACATTCAAGGAGAAAATCATGAAAAACGTTTTATTATCTACACTCTTATCATCTCTACTACTAAGTAGTGGACTCTATGCAAAAAGTGAGATCAATGGTGTAAAAGAGGTTAACAAAGGTGCAGTTACAAAAGCAACACAAAATGCACTCGCTAATCAAAAGAAACTTATTGCCGAGGCTGTCAGTTCTCTAAAATTTACGAACAATGCACTTATCGCGCTCTCAAAAAATGACAAAAAAAGTGCACAGGCGAACATTGAAAAGGCACTTGGCAAACTCGAAGTGATCTTAAGTGCGAAAAATGCTCCAAAACTATTACCTATTGACAGTAGTGTCACAATGGTAGAGTACGTGGGTACAAGTGAAGATATTAAAAAAAGTGTTGATGCAGTAAAAGATCTGCTTGCAGATAATAAAATTCAAGTAGCACGTACACTTTTAGACTCTCTACAAAGTGAAATCGATGTAACGGTAACAAGCTTACCACTTGTAACATATCCGGATGCACTTAAACTTGCAGCGAAGTATCTGCATGATAATAAGCTTCAAAAAGCTAAGAGTGTGTTAGAGGTTGCGCTGTCAACATTTGACAAGACAACTACAGTCATCCCGTTACCACTTTTAAAAGCGACTGATCTTATCAATGTTTCAGCATCGTTATCTAAAAATGGTAAAAAAGAAGAGGCGTTAAAATACCTCAAAGCAGCAGAAGATCAACTTAGTGTTGCAGAAGCACTTGGCTATGTAAGTCATTCAGACACTACATACAAAGCACTTCACAAAGCTATTAAAGATGTAAGAAAAGAGATAAAAGGCAAAAACAAAGCTGAAAAACTTTTCGACGAGCTCAAAAATGAACTCAAAGATTTTAAAGCGAAAGTCTTCTCTGAAAAATCAAAGTAACACTATAAAGAGGCTAAGGATTCAATATCCTTAATCTCTTTAACGATATCTACAGAGAGATTCTCATATCCTGTAGATGTCACTAAAATATCATCTTCGATCCGTATTCCTATACCTCGATATTTTTTAGGGATACTCTTATCTGATTCATCCAAATATATTCCAGGCTCTATAGTTAAGACCATTCCTGCTTTGAGCGGTATTTCATTTCCCTCATCATCTTTATATGGTGCTTCATCATGTACATCAAGTCCCATCCAGTGCCCAATACCGTGAGGATAGTACTTTTTAAAGAGTTTTTCATCCATAAGTTCTTGAAAATTACCGTGTAAAATACCAAGCTCGAGCATCCCTTTACAGAGCAGTTCTTCTGATCTGCTTTGCAGTTTGCTGCGTAAGACTTTTGGACGTATCATCTTTATGATCTCTTTATTGACACGCAGAACCAATTCATACAACTCTTTTTGTGCTTTTGTAAAATATCCTCTGCTTGGAATGGTTCTTGTAATATCACTTGCATAGTATTTATATTCGCATCCTGCATCTATGAGAATAAGTCTGTTTTTAAGCAGTTTTCTGTCATTAGCGATATAATGGAGTGTATTTGCAGAATTACCACAGGCAACGATGGAAGTGTAGGCATCACTGTATGCTCCGCGTCTCTTAAAAACATACTCAAGTTCTGCTTGGAGCTCATACTCGTAGCGAAGCTCTTTACTCACCTGCATTGCTCTGTGGTGCGCCTCTTTTGTAATGAGGAGCGCCTCTTTTATGAGTTGAACCTCTGCTGCAGATTTCACTAAACGCAGCGCCTCAATCACAGGTGCGATATTATTGTAACTTCTCACACTTTTGAGCCCCTCTTTTAATGGTGCCAATCGTGCATCCTCTACTTTAAAGTCATAAAAGAGTGCACTTATTCCCTCACTAAACGCAGTAAGTTTCTCTTGAAGTTGCGTGTACTCAAAGACATCATCAAAAGAAAAGAGCGCTTTTGCTTTTTCAACACCAAGCCTTTTACCACTCCAGAGCTCTTTTGCCGGCTCTTTTTTCGCTACGAACAGATAGCAGTGTGTACTCTTTTTACCTTTGTGTATCACTAAAGCAGAATCATCCTCTTTAAATCCACTCAAGTAGTAAAAATTACTGTTTTGTCTATATGGAAATTCTGTATCGTTAGAACGCTGTTTTTGCGTCGCGCTCAGAAGGATGGTAATGGAGTTCTCAGGCAGCTTTTTTGCTACCTTTCTTCTGCGTTTGGCATACTCTTTTTGCGTGATCATCTGCTTATCTCAATGATCCATGCAGAAGCATCATCCAATACCTCTCCCAAAGCACTATTAAAAGCATAGACACCACCTACTGCGTTTAGCTTATGTGTTGCTACTTTCGCTTCAAATGTTTTACTATCAACAATAGTATGTTTTTTTGCATCGACAAGCGTAAAGGTCATCGAAACCACAACATATGATTTTGAATCATTCTCTTGAAAATACTGCGTAAAATCATTTACTTTTGTCTCTAAAACATAAGCCGCTTCTACTTTTGATTTTGGAGTTTGCACAAAAGCAAAGGCCTTTGTAGCACTCAGCATCTTCATAACCTCTGTATGAATCATACTTTTTGGAGAAAGAGCCCATTGTGATTTGGTATAAGGAAATCTTTTTAAATTATCCTCAACATAGTACATATTACGTGATTGCAAACTGTTTTGTGCATAGATATTTGCCACTTTAACCGTTGCCGTGCCGTATTTACTCTGCTGCGTTTGTGCAACATGTAAGCTAGGTGAGATAACATATTCCTGAGCAGCAGGTGTCACAGAGCTACACGCACTCAACAAAAAACCAAAAGATAGTATTATGATTCTATTTTTCACCAGGTCCCCTTTTTAACTTACGCTCTTTAAATAAAATGTCACTCGGACTTCTTTTATATTCTCTCATCAGTTCATTGAACTCTATCATCGTTCCCTGCATTTCAAGGAGACTCTCATTTATTGTCGGAACAATATTCAAAGAAGCATCTTTGACATCTTTCTCAACATTTGCAAAAGATCTTGCCATATCGTTCATAATAAGCCCCATATCCGTATATGTCGCTTTGATACTTGCAAATGAATCATTGATATTATTTTCCCATGTAACACTGTTGTTCACAAAGGCATCTATTTTTGGAGTCAACTGCGTTAACTGCATCGTGAACTTATCCAGATTTGCAGCACTGGACTGCAGATGTGCAACTGTCTTGTCATTTAAGAGCGTATCAACACGATCTAGTACACTCGCAGTATGTTTGAGTATCTTATGTACCTCTTGACGGTTGGAGTTATCTAAAAATTTATTTGTATTTTCAAGTGTATCAGAGAGTTGACTTGAAAGCTCACCCAAAGATTTCTCAACGTTCTTAAAGAGTGAAGGAACAGATTTGATAACAGGATAGGGTTCACCTTTTTTTATATGCAGCAGAGGTGCACTGTTATCACCTAAGCTCAAATTGATATATGTCAGCCCAGTAATCCCCTGTGCAGTCAGTTTAGCGACTGTGGTCTCTTTTATAGGGGTTGTCTTTAGTATCTCTACTGTAGCTTCTACCTGCTCTATATTTGAAGGGTTGATTTTCAAATCAATTACTTTACCTACGCTGATACCTCTATATTTTACAGGAGCATTGATGTTCAATCCTGCGACTGATTCATTGAAATAGATAAGATATTTTTGCATCTCATCTTTTGATGATGGTTTAAGTAACCAATAGGTAAAACCAAAAATCATAAAAAAGCCAAATAGAACCAACATCCCTACAAGCTTGTAATTTACCTTGTTATTCATAATTTCTCTCTAAAAAATGTCTGTATAAATTCACTCTTAACGGAAGCAATATCATCTAAAGTTCCTTCATAAGCAATTTTCTTCTCATCTATTATAGCGACTCTATCCAAAGTATCATATATAGAACTCAAATCGTGTGTCACCATAACAACTGTCAGCCCAAGCATTGAACGTAATTTTAAGATCAACGCATCAAATTCACGTGCGGAGATCGGATCAAGTCCACTTGTAGGCTCATCCAAAAACAACAGTTTTGGGTCCATAGCCAGAGCACGTGCAAGCCCCGCTTTTTTCTTCATTCCACCACTGATCTCTGAAGGATAGAGATAGGCATCACTCTGCTTTAGACCAACTATGCTTAACTTGAAAGCAATGATCTCATCTATCATTTTTTTAGAGAGTTTAGTATACTCCACCAAAGGAAGTGCAATGTTCTCAGCAAGCGTCAAAGATGAAAAAAGTGCTCCAAACTGAAACAGCACACCCCACTCTCTGCGAAGTTTTTGGGCATCTCTGTTTCGAATGTTCTCTATCTTTTTTCCCAACACTTCAATACTTCCACTCGTAATATCTTGCAGCATTACCATTTCACGAAGCAGTGTGGTCTTTCCACATCCACTCGGTCCCAAAAGCCCATAGATCTCACCCTCTCTTATGGTTAGGTTGAGTCCATCATGGATGATCTTCTCTCCAAACGCAGTGGTCAGATTTCTTACTTTTATCAAATCCATCTAAATCCCCAAATTTGTAAAAGCAATAGAAAATATTGCATCACAGACAATTACAGCGAAGATTGCTTCAACAACACTTTTTGTAGTATTAAAACCGATACTTTGAGTATCGTCTTTAACGATCAAACCGCGATATATTCCAATCGTTGCGATCAAAAATGCGAAGAACGGCCCTTTTACGATACCCACGAAAAAATGTTTTGCTGCAACAACACGAGAAAGCCTGTCAATAAAGAGTTCAGGAGATATGGATAGATCTACATTTGCGACTATGATACCACCAAATATTCCCATTATGTCTGCTACAAAAATAAGTATCGGCATAGTGATCATCAAAGCGATAATACGAGGCAGAACTAAAAATGCAAAAGGTTCAAAGCCCATTGTCTGCATAGCATCAAGCTCCTGCGTTATTTTCATAGAACCAATTTGTGCCGTAAACGCAGAACCGCTACGCCCTGCGATTACGATCGCGGTTATAACGGGAGCGAGTTCTCTAAAGATAGAGATACCCAGCATATCTACAATATAAATATTCGCACCATATATCTTGAGCTGATAGGCAGATTGATAGGCTATAACGAGTCCTATAAGAAAACTTGTAAGCGCGACAATTCCCAAGGCCTTTACCGCACTCTCATTTATCTCAAACGCTATCTCTTTATAACGGATATGTTTCAATGATGTCAAATAACGTAATTTTGAAGCGAAAAGTTGACCGAAGAACTCTATGAAAGCTATGAACCCCGCATAGTAGTTATAAAATATCTTTCCTATTTTTTCTGTAAAAGTAGCTTCTGCAGGTTTATCGTTCTCATGATAATTGGAGATATGCTTCTCTACCAAAGCAAGAGTAGAAAGGAGTTGTTCATTGTCACACTTGAGAGTAAATGTTTTTGAGGAGAACTCTTTTTTTATATCATGTATAAAAATCGCTGCTGCAGTATCGAGATAACTTACATTATCCAGATCAATTGTAACTCGTTGAACATCTTGCAGATCGAGCACTCTGAGCTTTTTATTATACTTTGTAATATCATGTAGGGTCACTTCTCCCTCAAATAGAAGAAGTAGCTCTACATCATTTTTTTCTATACTAAAAGCTTTTTTCATAAACCGAGTTAGAAAGTTCTCTCAAGCAGTCTATTTACTTTGAGTATGGTAATGATCTTGTCAGCCTGTTTTCCAACACCATCGATAATAGTATCATCACCGTTTACAGTATCTGGTGCAGGACCGATATTCTCTTTTTTAATGCGAATTGCCATAGTCAGTCTGTCTATAACAAAACCGGCAACATCATTTCCATGACGCATAACGATAAAACGTGTATCTTCACCCTGCTTTTTACTTGGTAATCCAAACTTGGTACGCAGGTCAATAAGAGGAATCACTGCTCCACGAAGGTTAAAAACACCCAATACATAATTTGGCACTTGAGGAACTCTTGTCCATGCAAATGGTTTTATGATCTCTTGAATAGCAAGAATAGGCACCGCATACTCTTCATCACCGATCATAAAACCTACTAATTGAACGACATCATCAAGTTGTTCAACAACACTATCTTTTTGTTCGCCTTGTTTATCAATAATCTGCTTTAATTTATCACTCATTATAAAAACTCCGCTTTAAAATTCACATTTCTTTGCACTACACTCGCAAGATAATCTGCAGAGTAAGGTTTCGTTATGTATTCGACCATTCCAGATTCAACACCGCGCATTCTATCTGACTTACTTGTTCTTGATGTCACTGCAATAAGAGGTAAGTTCTTATATCTGTTATATTTTTTTATCTCTGTTGCAAGTGTATATCCGTCCATTCTTGGCATCTCAATATCAATTAGCATTGCATCAAAGTTATAGTCACCTGACTTTAAGATACCTAATGCCTCTTGTCCGTCACCTGCTTCTACAAGTGTGATACCCATAGGCTCTAATGCTTTACGCATAATCGTTCTATCGGTTTTAGAATCATCTACGATCATCACCGTATAATCACTCGGTTTGTTCTTCTCATTTGCTGCGGATGCACCTTCATCACCACTAGTAAGTGAAGTCGATTTTACATCTTTTGCCATGCTCATAAGTGCAACAACATCCACGATCAATGTAACGCCACCATCACCTCTAATAGTTGCCCCTGCAATTCCTTCAATACCTTTGAGATACTCACCAAGTGACTTGATAACGATCTCTTCTTGTCCGACAAGTGTATCGACGATCAGTCCAAGTTTACTTGTACCAAGACCCAAGACAACTACATAGGCATGGTCACTCGCATCTAAAATACGCTCAACCTCAAAAATATCACCGATGTGAACAAGGGATAGAACATCATCACGAAGACGCATAACAGAGCGTCCCTCAACTGTATATATCTCATCTTTAGAGATACGTACAGTCTCAAGAACAGAAGCCAATGGAATAGCATAATGCTCTTCTTGAACACCAACAAGTAGTGCTTGAATGATCGCAAGAGTAAGAGGGATCTTTAGTTTAATAGATGTTCCCACACCCACTTCACTGTCAATATCTATCATACCGTTGAGTTTTTCTATGTTGGTCTTAACAACATCCATTCCGACACCACGGCCAGAGACACTCGTTACAGCTGCAGCCGTCGAGAAACCTGGCTTGAAGATAAGGGAGAACGCCTCTTTATCACTTAAGGATTCCATCTCTTTTTCAGTAATGATACCTTTTTCAAAAGATTTCTCTTTAAGCATTTCAGGATCAAGTCCTTTCCCGTCATCATCGATTTGAATAACGATTTGGTTCCCTTCGTTGTAGGCCTTTAGACTGATAGTACCCTCTTCAGGTTTTCCTTTTGCGATTCTCTCTTCTGGTGTTTCAATACCATGATCACAAGAGTTACGAATGATATGCACAAGAGGATCACCGATCTCTTCAACGATAGATTTGTCAAGTTCTGTATCTTCACCCGCAAGAACAAGTTCTATTTTTTTGTTGAGCTCGCGAGAGAGGTCACGAATCATACGAGGGAATTTGTTAAATACCTTTCCAATTGGAAGCATACGAGTCTTCATAACCGCGATTTGAAGATCTGTTGTAACAAGAGATACAATAGAGACCACTTGGTTAAGCTCTTCTAGGAACTCTTCGCCCTCATAACGCTCTTCAACATCTTCATTGATCTTCATAAGTCTGTTCTTTGCAAGAACAAGCTCACCGATAAGGTTCATTAGGTGATCAAGTCTTTTTACATCGACACGAATCGTCTGCTCTACCGTAGCAGGAGTACGTTTTGCAGGTGCTGCTGCTTTAGCTGCATCTTTTTGCTCTGATTTACTCTCTTTTTTGGCAGTGACCGGCGCAGGAGCCTTTTTCGCAGCAGGAGCAGGTTCTTCTTTTTTCGTACTCTCTTTTGCCTCTTCTTCATCTGCGTTTGGCATCGTTGGAACATCTTCACCAGCTGCAATTTTTGCTTCTCTTTTTGCTCTGTCCTCTGCTTGACGCTGTGCTAAAAGTCTTTCGATCTCTGCCTCTATCTCATCGGGATCCATATTGTCATAGTCGAGTTCTTCTTCCTCTTCTGCTGGCTCTGGCTCTGGCTCAGGTTCTGGCTCTACTGCTTCTACGGCTTCTTCAGCACTACCTGCATTTTCCCCATTACTGATCTTATCCAGTCTTGCTACACAGGCAGCAACATCGATTCCCTCATCACTGCTTGTATCACGGATCTTTTCAAGCAGGGCTTTCATAAGGTCGATAGACTCTAAAATAACATCCATAACATCAGGAGTGATAAGAAGGTCACCATGGCGTGCCTTATTTAAAATATCTTCCATATGATGTGTTAAATGTGTCAGTACATCAAAGTTTAAAAATGATGAAGCTCCTTTTACAGTATGGGCAACACGAAAGATTCCATTTAGCAGTTCTAAATCTTCAGGGTTAGACTCCAACTCGACCAAATCTTCATCTAACTTCTCTACAAGTTCAAATGATTCAACTAAAAAATCTTGTAATATCTCTTGAAATTCATCCATATTTACACTCCTATTTCTTCATATGTGCATTCACTACACGTGATACTTCATCATAAAATGAGCTAGCTTGGAATTTAACCAAATAAGCCTCTCCACCAGCTTCTTCCCCTCGACCTTCACTAAAATGGTCACTTATTGAGGAGTTAAAGACTATTGGTAGTTTTTTCAGTCGATCATCTTCTTTTACTTTTGCCGCAAAATGAAAACCATCCATTCTCGGCATCTCAACATCTGAGATAATGATCTTTAGTTTTTCAGACAGCTCTTCACCATATGTTTCATAGAGGTCATTTAACTTCTCAAGTCCCTCTTCTCCATCCATAGCTTCAATAACATGAAAGCCCATTTTCTGAAGAGCATCTTTGACGATCTTTCTAGCGGTCGTAGAGTCATCGAGCACCATTGCCAGACCTGAAAATGTCTCTATCTTATCTGGTTCGGTATCTGTCTCTGGTTCATATAATCCCAACTCTTGAACAACACTCTCAAGATCGAGGATCAAAAGAACATTTTCATCTTCTATTTTAGTAACACCCGTGATCTTACTACTGTCCATACCTGTAGAACTGTTCATAAAAGAAGCAGGTTCGATGTCACCCCAGCTTATTCTACGAATTCTTTTTGCTTCATGCACGACAAATCCAATAAGTACGTTATTAAATTCTGTAATAATGACACGAGAGCTCTCTTTAATATTTTCAGGTTCTTTTACACCCATCCATTTTGCAAGATTCACAACGGGAATAACAATTTCACGAAGATCGAAAATACCCTCAATAAAATCCGGTGTTCCCGGAAGTTCTGTCAAGTGAGGAATTTTTATGATCTCTCTTACTTTTGAGACATTTACCCCATATATACCTTCGTATACAGAATCATCTTCCTGCTTAAATATACGAAAATCTACCAGTTCCATCTCATTGGAACCGACCTTTAATGATTTAGCATCCATACTATTTTCCCTTTGAGAATTTTTTTTCTAGTAAAATAACACTACTCTCTTGAGAGTATTCTATAATAAAATATCTTTGATTGCATGCAAAAGCAGCTAAATTGATATAGGTGAAACCATCAACTTCAAAAGAGTCATTTTGATGGAAATGTCCTTCAATGAAATAATCACAGCTAAACCTGCCCGACAAACGTCTTTTTATAAACGCAGCAAAGCCAGTAAATCTATTACAATCATCTTTTTTTCCTAAATGGCCATTGACCTTTTTAAGTATTAGATGATCTAGAGCCAGATCTATATATTTCAAGATAAAAAGAACAAATGGGTTTCTGATAAACGCAGTATAGAGTTTATAGCCTGCTGCTCCATCAAAATCTCCATGTGCCAAATAGACCTTTTTATCTTTGTAGCGTGCTTCTACGGGTTGTGCACCAATAGGAAAGACGGCTGCGTTTGGTAAGAGCGAAGAGAGATTGAAATCATGATTTCCCTCAAGGTAAATGAGTTCTATCTCCATTGAAATATCATTAAGAAGCTTGAGTAACTCTCGGTTTTCGCTGTAGGTGTAAGGGATACCTCCAAAGAGTGCATCAAAGATATCTCCCATTAAGATAAGCTGTGTAGGAGAGAGTTTTTTGGCATGAATATCTTCTATAAAAGCAAGAAGCTCTTCTCTTCGGTGAGAGAAGTGTGCATCGGAGATGATAAATGCACCCTCTTTAAGTTCTAAGACCTTATGGGACATAGGCGATATCTGGAATTGCCACATCCTCCGCCAAGCCCATCATAATATTGGCATTTACAACGGCTTGAGAAGATGCACCACGCATAAGATTGTCAATTGCAGAAGAGATAAAAAGCATATCTCCTTTACGTTTGACATAGATGTCACAGAAGTTCGTTCCTGCAACATTTTTCATATCTACGGGAGTATCACTCACACGTACATGAATATCATTTTTATAATACTCTCGTAAAAGAGCGACTGGATCAAACGCAGTATCGACTTGAATATAGATAGAACTTATCATTCCTCTTGTCACAGGTACCAAATGTGGTACAAAATGCACTTCATCAAAAGAGACACCTATCTTTTGTGCGATCTCTGGAGCATGTCTGTGTCCCAGTGGATTGTAAGCAAAAAGATTATCATTTACATTTACAAAATGTGTCACTTCGCTCAGTTTTTTACCTGCACCGCTTACTCCCGTTTTAGCATCAATGATAATAGGAGTATTTTTACTGCGTTTATCTAAAAATGGTAAAAGTCCCAGTATTGCTGATGTTGGAAAACAACCTGGATTTGCGACCAAAGATGCTCCTTTGAGCGCTTCACGATTGAGTTCTGGAAGCCCATAGACAACGTGCTGTAGATTCTCTTTATCTGTATGGGGACAATAGAACTCTTCATAGGTTTGCAGATCAAGACGATAATCAGCAGAGAGATCAACGACCTTCACACCTTTTGCGATAAGAGGCTTGACATAGGCCATAGCCGTTTTATGCGGTAGTGCTAAAAATATCAACTCACACAACTCAGCCATCTCTGCAACATCTGCTTTTTTCACTTCATCTTCACAGATACCGTTTAAAGAGGGATGTAGTTGGTTGATCGTAGTTCCACCCTCAGAATTGGCAATGTAACGTAGATCAAAATTAGGATGTTTCAGCAAGATCTTTACAAGTTCGAGTCCAGTGTAACCTGTAGCACCTACGATCCCGACATTTATCTTTTTATCACTCATAACTAGTGCGTCTCAAATACTATTTCTTGGTATTTTACTTCATCGATCTCGAACTCTTTCTCTCCGCCAGGCAGACGAAATTTGACCTCGTCACCCTCCTCTTTTCCAAGAAGTTGTTTTGCCAAAGGTGAGTTAAATGAAATGAGTCCGATATCCGGATTTGATTCAGAACCGCCGACAATAGTGTAAGTGACCACTTCATCAGTATCAAGATTTGTCATCACAACAGTAGAACCAAAGCTCACTTTTGAGTGTTCGAGTTCACGAGGGTCTACGATTTGTGAATTTCCCAAGATCTCTTGCAACTCAGCTAAACGGTTATCTATGGTTTTTTGCATCTCTTTTGCAGCATGATATTCAGCGTTCTCTTTTAGATCACCATGTTCAAGTGCCTCTTCAATAGCCTTTACAACACCCGGTCTTTTTACCTCTTTTAGCTCTTTCACTTCTGCTTGAAGTTTCTCATAACCAAATAGTGTCATCGGTTCAATTTTTTGCATAATTTATTCTCTTTTTATTAAAATTTTCTGTTTTATGATTATATCCAATTTTAGGGACTATCAAAAATCTTGTTAATAAATAAGTGTTAAAATTCGCCAAAAAGAAGATATTTTGAAAAGAATCGTTTTTAAAGTTGGTAGTAGTGTTTTGACCGATACTAACAACATTGCAAAAGAGAGAATGCTTAATTTAGTTGCGTTACTTGCAGATGCAAGAAAACAATATGAAGTTGTGCTTGTCACATCAGGTGCTGTTGCTGCAGGATACACTGCATTGAAACTTGATAGAAAAAAAGAGGTAAGTAAACGTGTTTTAGCCTCTGTTGGACAACCCATACTTATGAGCAGTTATAAAAATAAATTCGATATTTTCAATGTAGATATTGCACAAATACTTCTTACTGAAGAAGATTTTGACTCTCGTGTGCATACAAAGATCTTTCAACAGATCATAGATAGAACCTTAGAAAACGACATCCTTCCTATCGTTAATGAAAATGACATCTCTACGACACCCGAACAACTCTTTGGAGACAACGACCAGCTTTCTGCCCATGTCGCACACTATACAAATGCGGATATACTTATCATACTCAGTGATATTGATGGATACTACGAAGAGAATCCAAAACTCAATCCAAACGCAGCTATCCGTAAAATTGTGACAAAGATAGATGATGAGGAGCTAGAACAAGAGCACTCTCCAAATAATGAATTTGCGACAGGTGGTATCGTTACAAAATTAAAAGCTGCAAAATATATGATGGATAAAAATAGAAAAATGTTCTTATGTAGCGGATATGACCTCTCAACGGCCAGAGAGTTCTTATTTCAAGATAGCTATACAAAAGGTACTCTCTTCTCTAAAAAGTAAAAAGAGAGTTCCCTTTTATCTATTTTTTACTGTGTTTTACATCAGCCGTATGCTTTGTCCCTAAATGATGGAAATCATTTAGCAGATCATCATATAGTTTGACAACGATATTTTTACCTTTTATCTCTGTTTTAATTGCTTCGATCTTTTTATCTAAAGTTTTATAAGCTTGTTGATACTCATGAGCATATCCAAGTAAAACTGCTTTTTGTAACTCTTTTTGTGCATTGTTTAAAAGTGCTAAAGCCTCTTTTTTATGAGATTTTTCAAGTTTAGAAGCTTCAAGTACCATATCTTGAGCAGTTATAAGTGGAATTGGAATGATGAGAGTATCTAATTGTGCTGCATCTAACGCAGTCACTATCGTACTAAACGCAGCATCTTTTTTACCGTTTTTAAGCTCTTTTGCAGCCTCTTTTACAGCTTTTGGATAAAGATATGCAGGAACATATTGTGTTTTTATGATGATCTCATCTTGCAGTGGTACCAACATATCGATTGCAACTTGTGTATCATTATCTTGAAGTAGTTCAACTGCAGAATCTTTTATATGTTTAATAAGTGCAGGACTACCATTGAAACTAATGATCTGTGCATTATCAAGTACAGGGATAAGCCCTAATTTTGGATCTTTTTTAAACGCAGTAGTAAATTGTTTGTCTGCATCTTTTAAAAGTTGTTGTGCTTTTTTTGTATCTCCCGTTTTTATACTTTGAAGAGCTCTGATAGTATCATCTAATCCAGACATAAACTCTCTTGGAGCTTTTTTTAGACCTTTTTTATGTCTTTGGACAACATCATTGACAACTTTACTTAATCTTCTTGTCTCTTCTTTACTAACCTCTTTTTTAAATGCACCCGATTTTACTTTCGCTAAGAAAGCCTCTTTTGACATCGCCTCTTCAACTTTTGCTTCAGCTGCTCTGCTTTTAACACTGCTTGGGTTGTTCAGTGCCTGTGTCTCTTTGCTTATAACACTATCTTTATAAGTGCTAGCAAAAACTGCTGTTGAAGTAAAAAGTAATGCGGTTGTAATAATGGAAAGTGAAAGTTTTGTTTTCATGATTTATCCTTTTGAATCAATTTCTATCAAAAGTATAAATCTTTATTAATAATGAATATTAAATAATCTATTATAATAAAATAAATAATTTACATAAATATGATTTCATAAGAAAAGAAGAAGGTATGAAAACGACAAAGTACAATCAAATGCACTTTATCGTTTAGCTATTGAAGAACTAGTCTCTATTACAAGCTTTGTATGTATATCTTTTATAATTTATACTACAACTTTTATTAGAGTCTCTTTTGTGATCTCTATCACAAGTTTTATGAGA
>Ga0256828_1000597_pt1 | contig 23785 bp, 28 predicted proteins | sample CV88metaG_FD_185993 | JGI IMG/M metagenome (GOLD analysis project Ga0256828, IMG submission 185993) | Hydrothermal vent microbial communities from East Pacific Rise, Pacific Ocean - CV88 | ecosystem: Environmental > Aquatic > Marine > Hydrothermal vents | place: Pacific Ocean: East Pacific Rise...
ACCTCTATATCTTGCCATCAGTAATCTCCTTAAACTCTACGACGCTTAGGCGCGCGACAACCGTTGTGTGGTAATGGTGTAACATCTTTCATAAATGTAACACGGATTCCTTCGATAGCACCAACAGATTTAACTGCTGTTTCACGACCAGAACCAGGACCTTGTACTTTAATACCAAGTTCTTTGATACCATGTACTTGAGCTTTCTCAACAGCAGCTTCAACAGCAGCTTGAGCAGCAAACGGAGTTGACTTTTTAGAACCTTTAAATCCTAAAGAACCAGCAGAACTCCAAGCAATCATATTACCCATTTCATCAGTAATAGTTACTAATGTATTGTTAAATGATGCTGCTATATGGATAATACCACGAGATATATTTTTCTTTACTACTTTTTTTCTAACAGCTTTTCTTTTTGCCATCTATTAAATCCTTATGCTGCGCCGACAGTTTTACGCTTACCTTTACGAGTACGCGCATTTGTCTTAGTTTTTTGACCACGAACTGGAAGACCACGACGGTGACGAAGACCACGGTAACTTCCTAAATCCATAAGTGCTTTAATGTCCATTGCAACTTTTTTACGGAGATCACCTTCTACCATGTGGTTAGCACGGATCTCAGCAGTAATTGCAGCTACATCAGCTTCATTGAGTTCATAAACTCTTTTATTATAGTCGATACCTGTTGCGTCAAGAATTTGACGAGCAGTATGAAGACCAATTCCATAAATGTATGTTAAGCCATACTCTATACGCTTTTTCTTAGGTAAATCTACACCAGAAATACGAGCCATGGTTATCCTTGTCTCTGTTTATGTTTAGGGTTCTTGCAGATAACTCTTACAATACCTCTTCTTTTGATAACTTTACAGTCATCACACATCTTCTTTACTGAAGCTCTTACTTTCATCGTAAGTCCTTGTCTTGTTGTCTTTACTGTTTTTTAGGCAAAGAATCAATTTGTACTCGCTTGCCAATACTTTTATCTATACATAGATATATAAAGATAGAAATACTCTTATCTTGGTTAAAACAGCAAAGCGGATTGGAATTATATCCAAATAAATGTAAATTTTTTATTAATAGCGAGACTTATTCTTTTTTATCCTCATTTATAATATAATATTGCTCCAAAATATTTTGAAAGGAAAGAGATGGCACAAGAGCAACAAGAAGATATTATTATTATCGAAGATAAAGATGCCATAGATGATAGTTCTTCCTTAAATATAAATGATATTCTAGAAGAAGATGAGCAAAAAAAGAAAAAAATAATTCTTTTTGGAGGTATCGCTATTATAGTGACATTACTCATTATTATTTCCCTTTTATTCCTTATAAAAACAAAACAAAATAAAATAGTACTAGACACAGCTTTTTTAGATAAAAAACTAGAAGAATCTACAAAACCAGTTATTAAACCCAGTAAATTAGAAAATATGATAGCAAAAGCTAATTATCTTTACGAAAATGGTTCAAAACACAAAGCACTTACTCTTTATGAAAAAATTGCTGTATACTCACAGGCTATTTCTCTCTATAATTTAGGTGTAGCACAACTTAAAGACAAGCAATACAAAGTCGCACTAAAAACTTTTCAAAAAGCTATAGAAAATGATGAAAAACGATGTGTTAGTGCTATCAATGCAGCAGTATGTAGCCTACACCTTAATGACAAAGAAAGTTTTCATTACTACATAGATTTAGCCTATGCTTATCTACCTTATGAAGTTACATCACCTCTTTATTCTTACTATCAAACACTTATCAATTACTATAATAAAAACTATTTAGGCGCATTAAACACTTTAAATAATCCAACTTCCCATGTCTATCCACAATTGCAAAATCACCTTAAAGCAAGAATCAATGCACTTTATGAAAACAATTATGATGCTATTGATGCCTTAGAAAAAAGTTTTGATGGAACAGATGATTTTAGCATTGCTTTACTATATGCTCGTGTTGGTGATTTCACATTGGCACGCTCTCATCTCAATGAAGCTCTTACAAAAAATATACAACCTCTTCGTGCACAATTAGTATTAGGACTACTTAATCTAAAATCAGGAAATATTGATAAAGCAGCATTAGAGATAAAAAAAGCCACACAATCTCACCCTCAAGAAGTCTATAAATATTACCCTATTAAAGTCAATCTAAAAGCTTCTCTTTTTAACCCACAAAAAGCACAAAAAGCTTATCGAAGAGCTATCACAAGCGACAAAAATATCATTTTTCAAAAACTTTTTTATTTTTCTCCTTATAAAATTTTTAATGCCAATCAAACCATTAGCTACATCAGAAAAGGTAATGCAAATATTTATATTGATAATGTAAAATCAGCACAAACTTATCTTAAAAAAAGTTCTTCATCTTCTAATGTAAATTTGGGAATTACACATGCCATTAAATTGGCACTAGCCTTTAAAATTCGTGAAGCAAATATAGAACTACAAAAACTTGTAAAAATCCAGCCAAAACACTCTATTTTACACTATAATTTAGCTCTTACTTATGCACAACTTGGCAATATTAAAGAGGCAAATAAACATTTTATTTTATCTTACCATTTGGATGCAAAAAACTATCTTTCTGGTGTTTATGCTGTTTTTACAAGTCAACTTTTAAATAAAGAGCATAAAAAACTCAAGTCTATTTTAAAAGATTCTCTTGCATCTGAAGAAAAAAGTGATGAAATTACAATGTACCAAACACTTTTAGCCATTGGTGAAAATGATTATGTCAGTGCTATTGAATGGTTAGATATAGATGCAAAACAAAAACCTCTTTATCTAGCTATGGATATTATCATCTCACTTAAACTCCATAAAATGGAAGTTGCCAAAAAATCTGCAACAACACTTATCACGCTTTTACCACAAGATATAGTACCCAATTTAATGTATGTAGATACTATTTTTAATGATTATAAAACATCCCAATACGCTAAAGAACTTCTTAAATATCTTAAAGGAAAGCATTTCCATTTTCAAGATCTTTATCATGGTTCTTATATAAGTAGATACCTCTACATTCAAGCTAATCTTATTACAGGACAACTTTATTATCTTAGAAAACAACTTCATACTGTTTTAGAATCAACAAGTGAAAATACCCAAGGAGTTGAAAGTGCCTTAGCTTTAGCATCACTCTATGATAAAGCATTTGAAGAATCTTATACACTTTACAATCATCTCATAGATGAACTTAAAGTGAGAGATGCTTATACTCTTTATATGGGCGCAGTAGCCTCTACTGCCTCAAAGCATCATGAAAATGCCATAGCATTACTTGAATTATCAAAAATGAAGAATGGAAAATTTTATGAAAGTCGCTATGCACTAGCGCTTTTATATATGGAAATAGAAAACAATGATGGAGCAGTTATCCAACTCTCTCGAATAGAGAAAGACGGATTTATATCAAAATATTTTGATTTTAGTATAGATACAGATAAATTATTGTTTTACAAACAACATCTAAAAGTTCATTAAGCAAAATGTCCGATAAGTGTTTGTCCACAATAAAGAGTACTACCCACTTTAACATCAAAATGAAAATTATGTGGTAGATAAAGTGTAGTTTTTGTATTTGCACCAACACCATAAACACTATTTTGTTCCACTTTAAACCCCTCTTGAACTTCTAAGAAAAGAGGTATAATACTTTTTTTAAGTAGATGCTCTACCAAAATAGTATGCCCTTCATTATCTTGAAATACAACACTACCTTGTTCATTAAGATAAGGAAAGAGTGGACTTATTTCAGCCAACCTTGTACCTCTTTGTAAGGTAACACTCATAACTGTTGCATTTTTCATAGGTACACGCAAAATAGATTCTGTTTGGAAAGAACCCTCTATAGTAACACTATAACCATACTCTTGATTATCTTGAAGTTCTGTAATTGCAACAACTTCACCTTCAAGGGGAGCAAGAAGCCCCTTTGCCTTAGAATAATCAAAAAAGATATTTGGCTGACGAAAAACATAAGCATAAACTAAAGCACAAGCTAATGCAAGAAATCCTAAAAATTCTAAACCAATTATCCATAACACAAAAGTTACAGCTAAAGCATAACCAATATAAGGCCAACTTTTAGTATGTACAAAAGAAAAATTATTTTTCATCTTCTGTTTTCTCCCCCATAGTTGCATCGACTTTAAGTTCATCTTCAATTGTTTCATGTTCTTGAACTACTTTAGATTCCATACCATGCTCTTTTTCAAAGTTTAAAATGATTTCACGAACTTCATCACCCGTAATATTCTCTTTTTTATAAAGCAGTGCTACCATATCTTCTATGGCACCACGATACTCCTCTAAACGAGCTACAACAGCTTCATAATGTTCTTGTAATGAATTTTTAATAAACTCATCCATATTTTCGGCCATCTTTTCACTGTACTCTCTTGAAGCCTGAGCTCCTCCACCCAAGAAAGATTGTCTTGTTTTTTCAAGAACCATCAATCCTGCAATATCACTCATACCATATGTTTGTACCATAGATTTGATAATATCTGTAGCTCGCTCAAGGTCATTTCCTGCCCCTGTAGAGATCTCACCGATAAATACCTGCTCAGCAGCACGACCACCAAGAAGAACATCTACTTCAGCCCAAAGTTCATGCATTTGCATCATAAATTTATCTTCTTCTGGCTTATTTAGTGTATATCCAAGTGCTGCAAGTCCACGAGGTACTATAGATACTTTAGAAACCTGTTTTGCACCTTTTGTTGTCTCAGCAAGAAGAGCATGACCACTCTCATGGTAAGCAACAATCTTTTTCTCTTTAGGATTGATACGGCGAGATTTTTTCGCAAGTCCTGCAATCGCTCGCTCAACTGATTCAAAAAGATCTTGTTGTTTTACTGTTTTTTGTGACTTTCTACCAGCTAATAGAGCTGCTTCATTGATAATATTTGCTAAATCAGCTCCTGCAAGCCCAGCTGTTAAACGCGCTATTTCTTCTAAATCAACATCATCATCCATTTTTACATTTTTAACATGTACTTTTAAAATTTTAACACGACCTTTAAAATCTGGTTTATCAACAAGAACCTGTCTATCAAACCGACCCGGTCTTAAAAGTGCCTGATCTAAAATCTCTGGTCTATTTGTTGCAGCTAAAATAATAACAGGAGTATCTGTACCAAATCCATCCATCTCAGCTAAAAGTTGGTTAAGTGTTTGCTCTCGCTCATCATTACCACCCATCATACCACCAGCAGCACGACTTTTACCAATAGCATCAATCTCATCTATGAAAATGATAGAAGGTGCATCTTTTTTTGCTTGTTCAAACAAATCGCGAACTCTTGCTGCACCAACACCCACAAACATCTCAATAAAACTTGAACCACTTACTGAAAAAAATGGTACTTCTGCTTCACCAGCTACAGCTTTTGCAAGAAGTGTTTTACCTGTACCAGGACTACCAACAAGTAAAACACCTTTAGGAATTTTAGCTCCAATCTCTACATAACGCCCTGGGTATTTTAAGAAATCAACAATCTCTTGTACTTCCTCTTTTGCCTCTTCAACACCAGCAACATCATCAAATTTTGTTTTAGGTTTTTCAGAACTTACAAGCTTTTTAGAATTCCCCATACCAAGGAGTCCTCCACCCATACTTTTTTGCATTCTTCCAGCAAAAAACATCCAGATACCGATTATGATTAAAAATGGAAATAACCATCCAAACATCTCTGTGAACCAGTTTGTTTCAGAAAATCCCGTGTAATCAATATTTTCTTTATCTAAAAGTTTTACAAGTTCATTATCACCTCGAACAATGCGTGTTGTATAAATTTTTGTTCCATCTGTTGATATAGCACGAATAAAAGTTTGTCCTATTTCCACTTTTTTTAAACTTTTTGATTTTACAAGAGATTTCAATTCTGAATAACTTATAGGAACAGAACGAGAGGTTGTTGATCCCAATGTATTTGAAACATTATTTCCTGCTTGATCACCTACCAATACTTTGAAAAGGAGTATCACTGCAACAGAAAATATTGCAAATGTGATAAGGGGATTTTGATTAAAAAAATTATTGTCGTTTTTCTTTTTGTTTGCCATTTATTTCTCTTCTTATTTTCTTTTTAAAATTAAAGTTACCCATTCATCTTGAGCAATCTTTTGTATTACTTCACAATCTTGATAATATCGTAATACTTTTGTCTCATATTTATCTAAAATACCCGAAAGTATTAAAATACCATTCTCTTTAAGTGCTTTTTTTAAATCATTTGCGATAAATGTTAAAACATCTGCAACAATATTTGCTACAACAACATCATATTGTTGTGTTATTTCACCTGAAGACCCTTCCCAAAGTTTACGAAATCCCAAACCATTAAGTTGTGCATTTTCTCGTGCATTCTCTACTGAAATAGGATCAGTATCACAAGCATCTACATGCCCACCAAGCTTCATAGCGCCCATACCTAAAATACCACTACCACAACCAACATCTAAAACTTCGTCACCTTCATGTACAAATTCAGAAATTGCTTCTAAAGATGATGCTGTTGTCGGATGATGTCCTGTTCCAAATGCCAAAGCAGGATCAATGACAATATTTAAAAGTTCTGGATTTGCGTCATTCCATGTAGGATGGATATAAAATTTACCTATAGATAAAGGAGTAATAGAGTTTTTATACGATGCGACCCAATCACTATTTTTAAGTTTTTTCTGAGAGCATTCTAAGTCGATAGTTTTACCCGTTGCTTTTTGTAATGCCTCTGCAAATTGTTCTAATCCCCATACAATAGTATCAAGTTCATCTTCACTTCTCACTATAAAACCATTATCAGTTTCTTCAAAACCAATAGGAAGTGTATCTGCTAAGAAATCACTAAAAAGCTCATGAAAAGAGGAAACTTGAACTACTAATTCATAATAATGCTCTTGCATTATTGAGCAATGCCCATAACAGCACCGAGCTTTTCTTTAAGTACTTGTGGTGTGAATGGTTTAACGATATAGTTATTTACTCCAGCCTTAAGTGCAGTAATCACTTCAGCTTTACCACCTTCTGTTGTTACCATAATAATAGGTAAATCTTTAAAACGAGCATCTGCACGCACTTTTTTCACAAGCTCAAGTCCATTCATTTCTGGCATATTCCAGTCAGTAATGAGCATTTCTATATCTGGGTTATGATCTAATTGTTCCCAACCTTCAACACCATCAGCACCTTCGAGTACATCTTTATATCCAAGACGAGCTAATGTATTTTTTATAATACGACGCATTGTGGAGCTATCATCAACAACAAGTAATTTCAATTGAAATCCTTTTTTAGAATATTTTTTACATATTTATTTAGCAAATAATAGCTAAACTTTCTTTGTTTTACTATTAATTTACAAGTTTAAACATCTTCACTAAATCAAGTGTACCCTCATAGTATGCTTTACCGATAATCACACCATCAACCTCTTGTGTCGCTATAAGTGCTTCAATATCTTTTTCATCTTTTACACCACCACTTGCTATGGTACTCACACCACTTGCACGAGCAATATCAAGCGTAAACTCTACATTCACACCAGAGAGTGTTCCATCTTTTCCAACATCTGTACATATGATAGCTTCTACACCAGCATTGGCAAATTCACGCGCCAAATCTGTTGCTTTCATAGTGGAAACTTCACCCCATCCCTCAACAGCAACATATCCATCAATAGCATCTATACCAACAGCTATAGGGTATTTTACTGCCATATCTTTGACAAACTGAGGATTTTTAACAGCAATAGAACCCAAAATAATTCTGTCTATACCTATCTCTAACATTTTTTTGATAGTTTCTTCATCACGAATACCACCACCAAGTTCAAGTTTTACATTACAGTTTTGACGAATCTTGATAATCTGTTCTAAGTTTTTAGGTTCCCCTGCAAAAGCACCATTTAAATCAACTAAGTGAACCCATTTAGCTCCCATCTTCTCAAATGTTTTGACCAACTGCCATGGTTCATCAGAGTAAATTTTAGCGCTATCCATTAGCCCTTTTGTAAGGCGTACTGCTTTTCCATCTTTTAAATCTATCGCTGGGTATAGTGTCATTGTTTTCCTTTATAAATTTATAAAATTTTCTAAAATTTTCAACCCATTTTTATGACTTTTTTCTGGGTGTGGTTGTAATCCCATAATATTGTTATGAGCTACTGCTGAAGTAAATTTGTATCCATAGTATGTTTCACCTATAATATCTGCTTCATCCTCACATACAACATGGTATGTATGGACAAAGTAAAGGTAATGCTCATCATCAAGTCCATCAAAAAGAGGATGTTCTTTAGTAAACATTCTGTTCCAACCCATATGAGGCACTTTTAAAGGCTCTTCAAACTTTTGTGTATCAAAATGTTGTACATGCCCTTTAATGAGTCCTAAACCTTCATGTTTGCCAAACTCTTCTGAACTTTCAAAAAGGAGTTGCATCCCAAGACAAATACCAAGCATAGGCTTACCTGTTTGTGCAAATGCTACAATGGCTTCTAGCATATTTCGCTCTTTGAGATGCTCCATCGCATCACCAAACGCACCAACTCCAGGTAGTACAAGCTTATCATATTCACTAAATTTTGTTGGATTACTCTCCACAACTGTCTCTTTTCCAAGTTTAGCAAATGCATTTTGTACACTTGCCAAATTTCCCATGTTATAATCAATTATTGCTATTTTCATTCATCTATCTTTAATTTTGTAAATTTTATATAAATTGCCAAACTTATCAGCAACATTGCCACCCCTGCAATGATATAGGTTGCATATATCAGTTTATTTGGATCAATAATGGCAAATTTAAACACCAACATCAACGCCTCGATGGAGAGTGCAATAATAATACTTCCCAAAAACCTTACCATCGTTTTATGAGGTCCGGAGATATTATGCTCTTTATGCCTTCCTAATATCTCTTCTTCTATCAAAGTCTTAGACAAATCAAAAATTGCTAAAGAGAGCGTTAATAAAATAGTCGCTTCAAACATATCTTTTATTTTAAACTTATCTGGTGTAATCTCATAAATAAAAAAGCTTTGTATTCCTTTAAAGAACAAAAGTCCTGCAACAGCTATAAGTGCTAAAGCAAAAGCACCATAACTATATTTAAAAAACTCAGAGAACATATGGTCCATAGTTGTTGGATGTGCAAGTTTCATTGCCTCTTCGAGAGGTAAATCTAAACATGCTACATATTTAAGTGTATCATTTTCATCAAAAATAGGTGCCGATGCTGTTACTGTTAATTCACCTGTTATTAGTGATGGATAAGGATCAGTAATCGTACATCGTTCTTCACGAACTGCACGATAATAATAGGCACGATCAGCACGAATACGCCCTAAATCATCATCTATTTCTCGCCCTTGTGTATAAGTAGGACTTACCTGAACCCCTTTATAGTCTAAGAGATAGACACCATCACAGTTTTCTAATTCAGCTTTAATCTTTAAAAGACGAGGAACTATCATATTTTCTGTTATAGAAGGTAGTCTATTTGGTATATTTTTTTCAAAAAGATAGCAAAGATATGCTCTTGCTTTCGTTCTACCCTCTGAAAACTTCTGTATATCTAATGCAACCATTTTCATACTCCTTATTTAAGATTAAACTTCTTAGATAAAATTATATCAAAAAGTTTTAGCTATAATGTTGTTAATGAAAAAAGATATAAAAAAGATAGCCATCGTTCGCCTTTCAGCCCTTGGTGATATCATCAACAGTGCTGTAGTTTTACAGTTTATCAAAAAGCATTATCCAACCTTACATGTAGAGTGGATTACAGAGGAAATATTTGCCTCAATCTTAGACGATGTAAAGTACCTAGATACTATCCATACCATCAATCTTAAAAAGTTTAAAAAGGAAAAAAACTTTCCATTGCTAAAAGCCACCTATAATAAATTAAAAATGTTAGGAGAGTATGACCTTATCATCGATATGCAGGGACTTTTAAAATCGGCACTTGTTGCTAAAACACTAGGAAAACATACCCATGGATTTGATAAAAATTCTATAAGAGAACCTTTAGCTTCTCTCTTTTATACAACGAATTCAAACATCTCTTATGAAAAGAGTGTCATTTTAAGAAACTTACATGTAGTAGGTGATGCCCTTGATTTTTATATAGATGAATCAATGCTTTTAGATAAAGAATCACTCTTTACATGTAAGCACCATTTTATACTGCAACAAGAGAAAAAAAACATCGCGTTAATCATAGGTGCCTCATGGAGTTCAAAAATCTATCCAAAAGAGAAGCTTGTAGAAGTATGTAATGCACTTAATGCACACTGTCATATTGTTTGGGGAAATGAAAAAGAAAAAGAGGATGCTCTCTTTATCGCTACACATACAACAAATGCAACACCTACACAAAAACTTTCACTGAGTGAACTTGTTTCTTTTATTTCTCATATGAATTTACTTATAGGTAACGATACAGGACCAACACATATAGCATGGGCGCAAAACATCCCTTCTATCACCCTTTTTGGACCAACAAATGAAAGGATGATTTACCAAACACCTAAAAATATTGCTATCAATTCCCCCTCACATGTAAACATTCTAAAGATAAATAAACAAGACTTCTCTATCAAAGAGATTAACCCTCAAACTATCATAACTAAAGCAAAGGAACTTCTAGACTATGGGATATAATGCACTCCTCCTTTTTGAAAAAATACTCATGTTATTTCCTAAAAAAATGCGTAAAGCTTTCTTTACTTCACTTGCCTTCTTAGCATATAAACTCCTTAAAAAGTACCGTAGAATTGTACGTCAAAATCTTAACTATGCCTTTGACAATAAACTAAGTGAAGAGGAGATAGAATCTATTACAAAGTATAGTTTTAGAAATCTTGCACTCAATTTCCATCATCTCATGGAATTACGCCATATGTCTCAAGAAGATTTGGCAAAAATGGTGACTGTAGAAAATAAAGAAGCCGTTGCCCGAGTCCATGCAGAGAATCGTGCTGTCATTTATGTTACAACACACTACTGTTCTTGGGAATTAGGTGGTGCTAGTCTTGGAGCTTTTGTTGAACCACTTGCAGCAGTTTATAAAAAAATGAAAAATAGAGAGTATGAAACATGGCTACTATCAGCAAGAGCAAGATTTGGTAACACAAACTTAGAAAAAACCAATGTTCTTAAACCCCTCATTCATCTAATAAAACAAAAAAAAGCAAGTGGTATTTTAATAGATACAAACCTGAATGAAAGAGAAGGAACCATAGTAGAATTTATGGGTAAACCCATACGCCAAACAACTACACCAGCTTACTTAGCAAGAAAATTTAATGCAGCTATCATTCCTGTAACCATTCGTACTAATGATGAAGAACATTACACGCTTATACTCTTTGATGAAATAGCTGTAGAAAAAACAGAAGATGCACAAGCTGACATCCAAAGAGCAACACAACTCCAAGCTGATTGGCTTACATCTATCATTACAAAAGAGCCAAAATTTTGGTTTTGGTTACATAGACGATGGAAAAGTGATAATCCTAATATTTATCTAAACTAAGAAGCTATACGATCTTGTTTATCATACTCTTCAGAACGCGCTTCAAAGATTTTTAAAATCGTAAGGAAAAAAGCAGTAATAGCAGGACCTAGAATCATTCCCCAAAAACCAAAGGTACTTAAACCTGCTAAAATAGCAAAGAAAATTACCAGTTCATTCAGTTTTGCATCATTTTCATCAAGAAGCCTTTGGTTGATATCTTTAATAATCATAGGTTTTATAAAGGTATCAGCACTAATAGCAATCACTACAATAGAGTAAACAGCAATAAAAATAGCCCCTGAAGAGTTCCCTACAGCAAATTCATAAATCATAAAAGGTAGCCACATTAACACGCCACCAACAATAGGAATCAAAGAGGAAAACCCATACATAATGCCAAATAAAAGTCCATTATGCCCCATATACGATATAGCTATACCAAACAAAGCACCTTCAAAAGTTGCTGTAGCTATAATAGAGTAAAAGACAACACTCATAACAGAAGAAAGTTCTTTGGATAAAATTGTACTCTCAACTACAGACATATGCACTATTCGTTTCAAAAAAGAAACAATACTACTTCCATTATATTGTGCAAAAAAGTAAAATACTATTACTAAAAAAGCATTCTTTACAAATCCAGCACTATAAGCTCCTATTTTTGCAGCAATACCAATAGCATAAGCACTTATATCTTTAATATTAATATCACCTAGTGAATCACCAACATAAGGTTTTAAAAAGTGTAAAAATTCAGGTGGATTTGTAATAAAATCTTTAATATATGTTTGAATTTTTATAAGGGTATCAAGTTCAAGTGTATTCAACTGTATAGTTAAAGTTGCTAAAAAATAGCCAAGAGGGGCAAAAAAAAGAACTGCTAAAAGTAAACTAGAAACCAATGCCGATGTAAATTTTGAATGAAAAAGATACTCGAAATATTGTTGAATACTCGCAGTGGAAATAGCTAATAATGAAGCAATAGTCATCACCATTAAAAATGGTGCATAAAGAAGATACATCCAATAAAGCGACGCACCAAAAAGTATGGCTATAAAATACTGAGATTTCATCTAAAAAAGTTTCCCATCTTCATTGATATGTTCTATATTAAGTACATCATAAGTTGTACGAGTTGCTTTTCTTCCTTTAGCTGTTCGTTCTAAATAACCATTAGCAATAAGATAAGGTTCAAGAACATCTTCAACTGTTCCTTCATCTTCACTTAATGCAGCCGCAATAGTACTTAAACCCATCGGTTTACCTCCTGCTCCAACTAAAAGATTAAGTAAACGAATATCCATTTCATCAAAACCATGAGAATTTATACCCAACTCATTCAGTGCATACTGCGTTCGTTTATGGTGAATATGTTCTTCATCCATAACATCAGCAAAATCACGAACCCGTCTTAAAAGTCGCAAAGCAATTCGTGGTGTACCTCGAGAGCGTTTTGCAATTTCCAAAGAGGCCTCATGAACAATCTCTTTTCCTAATTTATTTGATGCTTGAATTATAATTTTTGCTAATTCTTCAGGAGTATAAAACTGCATTCTAAAACTCATTCCAAATCTATCACGCAAAGGATTTGAAAGCATTCCTGCTCGTGTTGTTGCCCCTATAAGTGTAAAGCGAGGTAAATCAATTTTAACTGTTTGTGCTGCTGGACCACTTCCTATGATGATATCTATCCTATAATCTTCCATAGAAGAATAAAGAATCTCTTCAACCGCAGGAGAGAGTCTATGAATTTCATCTATAAAAAGAATATCACCCTCTTCTAAGTTTGTTAAAATTGCTGCTAAATCACCACTTTTTTCTATCATTGGTGCAGCTGTTACTTTGATGTTTGCTTCCATCTCATTAGCTATAATAAGCGCTAAAGTTGTTTTTCCAAGCCCTGGAGGTCCATAAAAAAGAACATGATCAAGTGCTTCTTGCCGTTTTTTACTTGCTTCTATAAAGACTGCAAGATTTTTTTTAATCTGCCCCTGCCCTATATATTCACTCCAAGCATCAGGTCGTAAAGTAACCTCATTACTTTCATCATCAAGTGTAAAAGTTTCTATATCAACAACTCTTTCCATTTATATAACTCTTTTCATTATTAGTATGTATATGCTTCTGTTGGAAATGCTTTTGTTTCTACTTCATCTGCATACTTAGCAACAGCCTCTTTCACTAAAGTTGCACCATCAAGGTATTTTTTTACAAATTTAGGAGTAAATGCTTCAAAAAGCCCTAACATATCTGAGAAAACAAGGACCTGCCCATCTACATCTTTTCCAGCACCTATACCTATAACAGGAATAGCTACAGACTCAGCAACAGCTTTAGCAACATCAGCTTTCGTTCCCTCTATAACCATACAAAATGCTCCCGCTTTTTCCACTGCTTTAGCATCCTTAATAAGTGCTTTTCTTTCCTCTTCTGTGCGTCCTTTTACCTTATATCCACCCTCGCCACGAACAGATTGAGGTAAAAGTCCTATATGACCACACACTGCAATACCATTACATGTAAGATGTTTAATCACATCAGATTTTTCTTTTCCACCCTCAATTTTTACACAATCAGCTGATGTTTCTTGAAATACTTTAAGTGCATTTTTTAGTGCATCTTTTTTATTTGTATAGGTACCAAAAGGCATATCACACACTACAAAGCTTTCATTTGCACCCTGACAGACTGCATTTGTATGATAAATCATCTGTTCAAGTGTTGCACTTAGAGTATCTGACTTTCCTGCAAAGCTCATATTAAGGCTATCGCCCACTAAAATCATATCTGCACTTTCTTGAACTAACTTTGCAAAAAGTGCGTCATATGCGGTTATCATCACAAGAGGTTTTTGCCCTTTTGCTTTTTGTATCGAAGAAATTGTTAATTTTTTGCCCATTTGAAAACTCTTTTATTTTTAATAAATTCTAAACTATAACAGTATTTTAACTAAAAATTGATATAATTTTATCATATAGGAGAATTATTTTATGGGGATAAGAAGTGATTTAGAAACAAACTTCGATTTTGAAATTGTTGATGAGTTCTTAGATCACTATAGTATGATGGTAGAAAGTATGGAAGTGATGATATTAGATTTAAGTAAATCCAATATGTATGAAAGAAGTGTCAATGAGCTTTTTCGAGTTTTTCACAACATTAAATCTGCATCAACATATCTACAAATCACTCCAATGGCAAAGCTTTCTGCTTTTGTTGAAGATGCACTTGAAACACTAAGAAAACAGCCTCCACCTATCTCTCAAGAAACGATAGAATGGCTTTTAAACATTAGTGATATGTTTGCAACATGGCAAGATGATTTTCAAGTAGATAATGAACTCAGTAAAATAACCTACTCCTTATTAAAAATTCCAGATTTAGAAAGATAACCTTTGAAAAATTTAGTAGCATATATTACATCCGCATATCCAGAAAAATCCTTTAGTATTGATTTAGCATTAGCTTTAGGTGAAAATGGTGTTGATACCCTTGAACTAGGTGTTCCCTTTTCTGATCCTGTTGCCGACGGTCCTTCAATAGAAAAAGCAAACCATAAAGCACTAGAACTTGGTTTTACATTTCAAGATCTTTTAGCAATTTCAAAAGAGGTAGCACCAAAAGTAGATACCTTATGGATGGGATACTTCAACAGTTTTTATCAACAAAATATACAAGAATTACTCCCTCTTGCACAAAGCTTACATGTAAAGGGTATGATTATCCCTGATTTACCACATGAAGAGGCACTTTTATATAAAAAACTTTTTCAGGATAACGATCTTGCTAATATTACATTTGTAGCCCCTACTGATACAGCTGAGCGTATTTGTGAAGTGGTAAAAGATGCACAAAAATTTATTTATATGGTTGCCTACACTGGTATCACTGGTTCAGGAGTAAGTGAAGATTTACAACCTTTTTTAGCATCTATAAAAGAATATACAAATACACCTGTTTATGTTGGTTTTGGCGTTAATGAAAAAACAGCAAAAGAAAAAGTAAAAGGTGCAGATGGTGTCATTGTTGGTAGTGCTTTTATAAACATTCTTTTAGAAGAGAAATTAACTGCTACACAAAAAATAAAGCAATGTACAACACTAGCAAAAAATATAAAAGAACTTATCAATTCATAATTTCAAAAAGCACTAAAAGTGTTTTTTGAAATAAACTTCCATTATCATCACTAATCATTAAATATCTATTTTTACCAACTTTACATAGACCTTCAAAATTATCAATATGCCATCCCTTTATAGAATCAAGTTTTGCAAGAAGCTCACTTTGGCATACTCTTTTTTTATTACATCTATCTAAATGAACTCTCACTAAAGAGGTAAAACGATTACCAAAAAAACTATATTTTCTAAAAAGAACAAGTAATGTCTCATCATCTATACTTTCTATACTTGTAATACTACCTTTAGCACGAAATTTCCAATGCTGATTTTTTGCATAAAGAGTATGATACTTTTGTTTAGATAACTTTAAAGGTTCCTCTGGTGCAGTTATAATGCCATATTTCCTACTATAAACAACAGATTCTAGACCCTTGTTTTCTCCTTGAAAAGCACTACTATCTCTTAAATGTTTGTTAAGTTTTATTTGATGTAGAGCAATACCACTTTTAGAATATTCAACAATCCTTTCATCTCGTTCAAAGGAGATAAGTAAATGATTATAATACTTTCTTAAACCTTCAGAATCTCGTTGTTTACCTTTTAAAACTTTTCCATTTTTATCTCGAAGAAGAAAACTTTCTAAAAGTTCTAATTTCTTAATTTTATTGTTATGTAAAATGAGATGAAAACGATACAATGAACCTTTATCACTTAAAACATAAAGTCCATCACGGCATAACTCAATACCAGAAAGCTCATCTATCTGATGTCCATATTTTGTATAAAGATGTAACTCTTTTGTATCGAGAATATTTATGTTCATAAATCGCGTTGTAGTATAAGAAGTGGGAAGTAAGCGATAACTCGATGTCATAGCAAATAAAATAGCGTAAAAAGAAAATATTAATAAAAAGAATTTCATAAGAACTATTATATCCAAAATAATAGTTAGAATTGGTATTTAAAAAATAAGAGTAATCTAAACTTAAAAAAATATTAGTTTTAAATATCTTTTAAAGTATCACTATTTAGGGGGATTCAAGTATGGTGCGCCCGACACGATTCGAACGTGTGACCGCTGGTACCGCAAACCAGTGCTCTATCCAGCTGAGCTACGAGCGCACACCATTCTCTAATTGAGAGGTTGAAATTATAGCAGTTATTTCTTAGAATATTCTAAAACAGAAACTATTTTTCTACTTTTTTTAAAATAACTTCTATTTTTTTATTTTGTGTGTACAACTCATGTGTCTTTCGTACATAACCTTGTAACATTGTTTTTAAATCATTGTTACCTTCCATATTGAAATCTTGTTCCATCTGTTTTTGCAAAAAAATTGCAAAAACATCATCAACATCAACATCAAACTGACGGCCACCAATCTGTAAAGCTATTTTCTTACTCAATCTCTTAGCCTAGCATCGCTTCTATTTTGCTCACAACCTCTTCAATTTCTAAATCTTTCATTGCATTTTCATCTTCAAGTTTTTGAATTTCTTGATCTTTTAACTCTTTTTCTGCTTTGAGTTGTACTAACTCATTTCTCATCACTTCATTTGCACTTCTAAGTGTTTGAACTTCTTGTAACATTTGCCCAACTTTTGCACCTAATCTATCTAAATGTGTTGGATTTTCTGTTTGATTTCCCATAATAAACCTTATTCTCATTAATTTCCTATAATTCTATCATAATAAAAGTATAAAGGAAAAGTATTATCTCAAATTTGCTATAATTTACGCCATAATGATGAAAAAATAGAGGTATTTATGGCAACAGATATAGCGTTTGAATTAGACAATGAAATAAAACTCCAATTTCCAAAAAAGTATAAAGTATATCTTTTAAATGATGATTACACCTCTATGGATTTTGTAATAGATATTTTAATGAGTATCTTCCACAAATCTTATGAAGAGGCTGAAAAAATCATGCTTGAAATACATAAAAAGGAGCGTGGTTTATGTGGTGTTTATAGTTATGAAATTGCAGAAACAAAAGTGATACAAGTAATTAAAAGAGCTAAAGATCACGGTTTTCCACTTAAAGCTACTATGGAGGAAGAATAACCTATGATTAGCCCTACACTCAATGATATTTTTCAAAAATCTATTCTCTTTGCAAAAGAATTACGCCATGAATATCTCACTATTGAACATATTTTTTACCTTCTTTTAAACTCCCAAGAAGGCGGAAATATTATAGAAATTTGTGGTGGGAATACAACACAAATGAAAGCTGAACTTGCTAGTTATATTAAAAACAAGATAGACCCTCTCCCTGAAGGTATAGAACAAGAACCATATGAAAGTGTAGCCCTTTCACGACTTATAGACACTATGGTTCGTCACATTCAATCTGCTGGACAAACGCATGCTGATGTTGGTGATTTACTCGCTGCACTTTATGAAGAGGAACATACTTTTTCATATATGTTACTCCAACAGTATAATATTTCTCGACTTGATATTTTAGAAATCATTTCCCACAATAACACCATAGAAAAAAAATCTGAAGATACAAAAGAAAGCTATTTAAGTAAATATAGTATCAACCTGATAGACAAAGCTAAAGAAGAAAAAATAGATCCTGTTATAGGAAGAGAAAAAGAGATACAACGAGTTATACAAATATTGTGTAGAAGAAAGAAAAACAACCCTATCTTAGTTGGAGAGGCAGGTGTTGGTAAAACTGCTATAGCAGAGGGACTTGCTCTTAAAATTGCAAATAATACAGTTCCTGCTATCATCGCTAACACATCCCTTTATGCCCTTGATTTAAGTGCTTTACTCGCTGGAACAAAGTATAGAGGTGACTTTGAAAAACGCCTTAAAGGTGTTATTGATGAAATAAAATTGCAATCAAATGCCATCCTTTTTATAGATGAGATTCATACGCTTATAGGAGCTGGGAGTACAAGTGGTACAATGGATGCAGCTAACCAACTCAAACCTTCCTTAGCTAATGGAGAGATTACATGTATGGGTGCAACTACTTTCGCTGAATATAGAAATGGTTTTGAAAAAGACAAAGCCCTTTCAAGACGATTTTCGAAAGTAGATATTAATGAACCAACAGAAAAAACAAGCTATAAAATTTTACAAGGTTTACGCCCAAAATATGAAGTACACCATAATGTTACTTTTACAAACAAAGCACTTAAATCTGCAGTAAAACTTTCAAAACGCTACATTACAGATAGATTTTTACCAGATAAAGCAATAGATCTTATAGATGAAACAGCTGCTTCTTTTCATCTAAGAAAAAAACAAAAAAATAAAGTAACGGCACAAGATATTCACAATACTATAGCCTCTATTGTTGGAATATCGGGTGCTTCTATCAATGAAAATGAAACAACACATTTACAAAATCTTGAAAAAGTATTGCAAACAGAAGTTATTGGACAAGAAAAAGCAGTAAAAATTGTCACACAAGCAATAAAAATTGCAAAAGCGGGACTTACTCCTCAAAATAAACCTATTGCTTCATTTCTATTTTCAGGTCCTACGGGTGTTGGTAAAACTGAACTTGCTCGATCACTAAGTAAAGAACTTAGTATCCATTTTGAACGATTTGACATGAGTGAATATATGGAGAAGCATACCCTTTCTCGCCTTGTTGGTGCACCTCCTGGATATATTGGCTATGAGCAAGGTGGCTTACTTACTGAAGCCATTAGAAAACATCCTTATTGTGTTCTTCTTTTAGATGAAATAGAAAAAGCTCATCCTGATTTAATCAATATACTACTACAAGTTATGGACAGTGCTACACTTACAGATAACAATGGATATAAAGCTGATTTTCAAAATGTTATTTTAATTATGACTTCAAATATAGGAGCAACAGCTCGTGGTGTTATGGGGTTTAACAAAGACGAAACTCTTGCACAAAATGAAGAACTTCATAACTTTTTCACTCCTGAATTTAGAAATAGATTGGATGCTATAATCACTTTTAATCAACTTTCTAATAAAGTTGTTACAAAAATAGTTGAAAAATTCATACAAGAACTAAATAATGAGCTACAAAAGAAAAAAATAACAATTATACTTCATCCCGATGTACTACACTATATTGTAAAAGAAGCTTACTCTAAAGAGATGGGAGCAAGACCAATTAAACGCTACATTCAAGAAAATATAACCAATAAACTTACTGATGCCATTTTATTTGGCATCTTAAGCAATGGTGGTATAGTTCATGTTACATGTAACAATGAAAAACTCCAACTTAATATGGAAGCTTTAGAATGTACATCCCACAACTAAACAAGTATTCTCTCACTTTTCCTCATCCAAATGATGCTAATGAAGATGGTATTGTAGCATGGGGAGGAGATTTAAATCCATCTCGACTCATACGAGCATATCAAAATGGTATTTTCCCATGGTACTCACCACAAGATCCCATTTTATGGTGGTCCCCTAATCCTAGACTTATTTTAGAACTTAATGATTTTAAATGTTCTAAAAGCTTACAAAAGAGTATGAAAAAATTTACTTATAGTTTTGATACCCACTTCAAAGAGGTGATGCAAAATTGTGCTTCCACCTCAAGAAAAGGTCAAGATGGTACTTGGATAACACCTGAAGTCTTAAAGAGCTATTCTGTCTTGTTTGATATGGGAATTGCTCATAGTGTCGAGAGCTATTACAATGGAGAACTTGTAGGTGGACTTTATGGTATCGTTGTAGGAAAAGTTTTTTGTGGAGAATCTATGTTTACTCATAAAAGTGATGCTTCAAAATCAGCTTTCGCTATACTTATATATCATCTTAAATTATGGGGCTATGATTTTATAGATGCACAAGTACCAACAGAACATCTTAAAAGTTTAGGTGCAAAAGAAGTAGCAAGAGATTATTTTTTGATGAGACTCCATCAAAATAATATGGATACGCTCAGTCATCCATGGTATATAGAGAAAGATTTACAGGCAAAATGCCCATAAATCTATTTGTATCTATAAGTGATACGACCTTTATCAAGTGAGTATGGTGTTAGTTCGAGTTTAACACGGTCACCTGGAAGAATTTTAATATAGTGCATACGCATTTTACCAGCGATGTGGCATAAAATAATATGTCCATTTTCTAATTCTACACGAAAAGTTGCGTTTGGCAATGCTTCAATAATCTTGCCATCAACTTCAATAACATCTGCTTTAGCCATTTTAAGTCCTTTTAAAAGTTTTAACTCTTAAGCAAGAGATAATATTTCAGCTTTACCGTTGATAACTGCAACAGTATGCTCATAATGTGAACCGCGTAAACCGTCGGTACTAACAACATCCCAACCATTTTCTAAAATGATAGGTTTTGATTCTTTTTGGCAAATCATAGGTTCTAAACAAAAAACCATTCCATTTTTAATTTTTGGTCCAGCCTTAGCCTTTTTACCCTCTAAATAGTTTGGAATTTCAGGTTCTTCATGAGGTTTTTTTCCTATACCATGACCACAAAAATTTCTTAATGGAATAAAACCAGCATCTAAAATGGAATTTTCTAATATAAGGGAGAGTTCTTTAAAACGCATACCCTCTTTTATCTCAGAGATAGCATGATAGAGTGTATCTTTTGCACAAGCAATGAGAAGTTCATCCTCTGTATCAATTGTACCTACACCTACTGTGATAGCAGCATCACCAAACCAACCTTCAAGTTCAGTACCAATATCATACCCAATAACATCACCCTCTTGCAGTTTATAGTCACTAGGTATTCCATGGATAATCACTTGATTGAGAGAAGTACATACTGCATTTGGAAAGCCGTAAAGACCTTTAAAAGAAGGTTTCGCATTATGACTACGAATATAATCTTCTGCCATAGCATCTAACTCTTTTAAGCTCATACCAACTTTTGTATTTTCACGAAGAAGTTCTAATGCACCACCAACAATTTTGTTGGCAGTACGAAGTTTTTCTATCTCTTGAGGTTTTCTAAGTGCAATGGCCATTACTATAAACCAACTGCACTTAATGTTTCATATTTACTCATATAAACCTGAGCCTCAATTTTTCTCATCGTATCAAGGGCTACTTGTACAACAATTAAAACTGCTGTTCCACCAAAGAAGAAAGGTACACCCATCCCTTTAATAATCATAAAAGGAAGTGTTGCGATAAGTCCTAGATATAATGCACCAGTAAAAGTTAATCTACTTGCTGTTTCATTCAAGAACTCTTTAGTTGCTTCACCAGTACGAATACCAGGAATAAATCCACCTTGTCTTTTTAGATTATCTGCAATATCCTTTGCATTAAATGTAATACTTGCATAAAAAAATGCAAAGAAAATAACAAATACAAAAGTTAAAAAGTTAAAGAAGTAACTATTTGGATTTAAAAAATCTGCTATAGCCTGTATAGTTGGATTTGTACTACTAGCAAGTACTGTCATTGGAAACATTAAAATTGCACTAGCAAAGATAACCGGAATAACACCAGCTAAGTTAACTTTGATAGGAATATAATTCATCACTCTTTTGTTTTGGTTTTGCATCATAGTCTTTTTAGCATATGTAATAGGAACACGACGCTCTCCAAGTTCAACATAAATAATTACACCTACGGTAATCATCACTAAAGCAATAATTGCTATCACAGTTAAAAAACTCATAGCACCCGTATTGACCATCTCTATAGTTTGACCTATAGCACGAGGAATAGCAGAAACAATACCAGCAAAGATAATTAAAGAGATACCATTACCGATACCACTTTGAGTAATTTGTTCACCAATCCACATTAATAACATAGTACCTGCAAGCATAGAAACAGCAGCAAGTAAAATAAATGTATTATGATCAGCCAAAATTGCTGAATTTCCACTAGGACCTGTTAAACTTTGAAGACCAACACTCACACCAATAGCTTGAATAATTGTAATCACAATCGTAGCATAACGAATGATTTGCATATACTTTGTCATACCATCACGCTCTTTTTTCATCTGACCCAGTGTTGGGAAAGTTGCAGCGAGAAGCTCCATAATAATAGAAGCAGTGATATAAGGCATAATACCAAGTGATATAATAGACATTCTTTGAATAGCATTTCCACTAAACATGTTAAATAAACCTAGTGAATCTGATTGGTGAGAGTTGAAGAAAGAAGCGATAACAGCAGTATCTACGCCTGGAACTGGCACATAAGCCAGTAGGCGATAGATAAATAAAAACCCGATAGTAATAAGTATCTTATTAACGAGATTTTTATTCACAACTAGTTACCTGTCGTTGTAACATTTTCGTCTTTAATTTTCGATGCTAAATCTTTTGCAGATGCACCTACTAGTTTAATCTTAGCAACTGAAGAAGCTACTTTATGAACACTACGAATAGTTTCCATAGTAATCTCTTCTAATTCAGCTACTGCTTTGATTTTTTCTACATTGATTACATATGGTTTTACCACTTTAGAGTGAAAACCAATTTTAGGTAATCGTTTTGCAAGTGGTTGTTGACCACCCTCAAAGTTTCTTTTTCTTTTGTAACCTGAACGAGATTTTTGACCTTTTTGACCACGAGCCGCAGTCTTACCAGTACCAGAACCTTGTCCACGACCAACTCTCTTACGAGAGTGTGTAGAACCAGCTGCTGGTGTTAAGTTTTCAATACCCATTTTCTACCCTTTTATACGAGAAAGTGCTTCAACTGTAGCACGAACTAGTGTGTTTGGATTGTTTGAACCGATTGATTTAGTTAGTAAATCTTGAAAACCAGCTAATTCAAGAACAGGACGAGCCGCACCACCTGCGATAAGACCTGTACCTTCTGATGCTGGTTTTAAAAGAATTGTACTAGCATTATATTTATGTTCAATATCGTGAGCAATTGTAGTGCCTTTAATCTTAACAGTTGTTAAGTTTTTAAATGCATTATCAACAGCTTTACGAATAGCATCAGGAACCTCTTTCGCTTTTCCTACACCATATCCAACAGTACCATTTTTGTTACCTACAACGATAAGTGCAGTAAAACGAAATCTTCTACCACCCTTAACAACTTTAGTTACACGACCAATATTTACAATTGATTCTTCAAATTCATCTCTATTGATTTCCATCATAACCCCTAGAACTTAATTTCGTTTGCACGAAGTGCGTCACCAAAT
>Ga0256828_1000598_pt1 | contig 23774 bp, 23 predicted proteins | sample CV88metaG_FD_185993 | JGI IMG/M metagenome (GOLD analysis project Ga0256828, IMG submission 185993) | Hydrothermal vent microbial communities from East Pacific Rise, Pacific Ocean - CV88 | ecosystem: Environmental > Aquatic > Marine > Hydrothermal vents | place: Pacific Ocean: East Pacific Rise...
CAGTAAATCAAGTAAATCAAAAAAAGGTAATCGTGGTGAGCCTGATTTAATATATTTAAACGAAGATAAAAAATTACTTATTCTAATTGAAAACAAAGATAAAATAAAAGATCATATATCTAAAAATGATGATAATCCTCAAATGTTTGCAGTTGATGGAATAAAACATTATTTGAAATTTTTCTTACAAGAAAATCTAAATAAACAAAAAGAAACAACCAAAAAATATTTAGAAAACTTTAAAATTGTTGGTATTGCTTTTAGTGGAGATATTTATGATGAATTAAATCATAGAGTTACTACTTTTATAATAGACAACGACACAATAAAAGATATAGAAATTGAAGAGTTTTTAAATGAAAATGATTATATATCGTTATTTGAAAATTTGGATTTAGAATTAATTTCTAATAATATATCAAAAAGTTCAAGTGAAATTAATAGAATTTTAAGAAGTATTGACTCACAAAAAAGACCCGTCTTACTTAGTGCCTTGATGATTTGTTTATATGAAAAAGATAATTTTAAAAATGATTTTAAACAAAATTATCAAAATAATAGTATTAAGAATATTATACGAAATATACCAACAACAATAGAAGATATTTTAGAGCGAGAAGGAATTGATAAAAACAAAATTGATGTTTTGATAAATGAATTAGCTTTTATAAAAACCGATAAAGATTTAAGCGATACAGATATTTTAAAAGATATTTTACTTGAACTTGAAAACAATGTTATACCATTATTCAACAAGCAAACAAGTTATGATATTATTGGTAAATTTTATGAAGAGTTTTTAAGATATGCAGGAATATCAAATGTAAAAAAAGGGATAGTCCTCACACCAAATCATATTACAAAACTTTTTACAAACTTAATAGATATTAAAACAAATGATGTGATTCTTGACCCTTGTTGTGGGACAGGAGCATTTTTAATCGCTGGTATGAATAAATTAATAAACACTATTCAAAACAGTAAAATTCCAAATAAAACAGATAAAATTAAAAATATAAAACAAAATCAACTAATAGGTTTTGAAAAATCCCCTACAATGTACTCTTTAGCAATATCAAATATGCTTTTTCGAGGGGACGGAAAAAGTAAAATTTACAATATAGATTTTTTTGAAAATGAAACAGATACTATTTTGGATGAATTAAAGCCAACTATTGGATTTATAAATCCACCTTATGGTGGCAAAGACAATAAGACAAATCCAACAAAAAAAGAGATCCAATTTTTAGAAAAGTTGTTAGATAATGTTAGCAGATATGGAGTTATTATCGCTCCACTTTCTACTTATTTTAAAGATGAAGTTGTAAGAAATAGGATATTATCTAAACATACATTAAAAGCTGTTATAAATATGCCAAATGAACTTTTTGCTCCAAATGCTTCAACTCATACAGCTATTGCAATATTTGAAACTAATCTACCGCATAATAATAAAGAAGTAATTTTTTATAACTTAAAAGATGATGGATTTGTTCTATCAAAAAATAAAGGCAGAACAGATATTTATAACAAATGGCAAACAATTCAAAAAGAACTTTTAGAAAAAATAAACAATCCTATAAAATATAATGATTATATCAATTTGGTATATAAAAATATAGCTGAAGATGATGAGTGGATTATACAAGCTCATATGAAGAGTGATTATTCAAAACTTATACAAAAAGATTTTGAGTTGGTGTTAAAAAAATATATTATTTTTAAAACAAAAAAAGAATTTAATTTACTTAATAAAAAAATAGATGAACTTACTTTTATGGAAATTTTGTTGCAAAATAATATAACAAACCAATCTATAAATAATACAAAAATAAATTTATTTGATATGCAATGGCAAGAGTTTAGAATTAGTGATATATTTAAAATTAAAAGAGGCAAAAGATTAAAAGAAGAAGATAGAAAAAGTGGGAATATAGAATATTACTCTGCAAGTGAATTTAATAACGGTTTAACAGATTTTATATCAAATCCTATCTTTTTAGAAGAAAAAGCTTTAATATACACAACTTTTGGTGATTGTTTTTTTGTAGAAAATCAATTTACTGCAAGTGATGAAATTAGTATTTTAAAACACAACAAATTAAATATATATAACGGTCTATTTATAGCAACAATTTTAAAGCAAAACAAATATAAATATACATTTGGAAGAAAAGCATTTGCAAATAAATTTTCAAATGACATTATAAAGCTACCAATTACAAAAAAAGATATTCCTAACTGGCAGTTTATGGAAAATTATATAAAATCATTGCCTTATTCAGATAATTTATAGACAAAAAATCACACTACTCTCCTTTCTGTTTCATATCTTTTTAAATTTTGTGCTATGTAGTTGTTTGATTTTGCTATATCTTCTATTCGTTTGTTTAGTTTTTGAAACTCTTCTTTTATCTCATCATCTTTTTCTATATTGTTATTTGCAGGTATCAAATCTACAAATCCACCGTTTTTGTATCCAGTTCGTTCGTTGTCTAATCTTCTAAAAAGTTCTGGGTATGCTTCTACTTGATCTGCTGGAGCTACATATTCCCCACCGTGTACAACACCAGCTATCTCATCTATACTTCCATATGTAAAACCACCTCTGCTAAAACTTCCTATAGCAAAATCATCTTCATCAAAGTTGTAATCTGTAGAGTTTAAAACTGCAAGTGTACCTGCGGTGTTGGCATTTGCAAAAGAATATGCAATATTATCATAAAATCCTAAGTAACCCGCTATATCATCTTTGTCCCAAGTATAAGAGGAAATATACCCAGTATTGTCTAAAATACCATTTTGGATAAAGTCATTAAAGCTATTTTCAGATATAACACCACTAGAAGAAAAAGCACTTATATTATCACTTATTTGGTCTGCCAAATCATCTGTAATCCAATCCGATGTACCATCTTCTGCGATACCTCTATATAAATCATCTAAAAACCCAAGCAATATATCATATGAAGCATTATTAGCATCTAAATAGTCATTTATATCATCTGCAAATGCACTATCAAGATGACTTAAGTCTAAAGCACCTAAACTTTCTACATCTCCTGCATCTATAAGCTCTTGTATATCATCTAAAGAATAAAGATAATCTCCCATATTATATAAAAAATTTCCATTATTATCATAGAAAGAAGCTTGATTGTTATTAGCAAGATAACTATCTGCTGTATCAAAATCTATAAGCCCACTATCAAGCCAACCACCTATATTGTCGCTTAAATCACTATAGCTAGATATATCATCCCAGCTACCTACACCATCATCAAATTTTTGTATGTTTACATCGTGTATTGCATCTGTAACATCAGAAGTTGTAGCATCTAGTGAGTCTATTAGTTCTAAAACATTATCATATCTATTTGCATCTGTATTGTATAAGTCTTCTAAATATTGAGTTTTATCATCACTATATAAATATGTAGCGAAATCATTTGTAAGGGCTTGTGCTTCTTCTATTCGTGTGCTATCACTTTGTGCTGTAAAGCCATCTTGTATAAGTGCTAGTTGGTCGCTGTTGCTCATAGCACTCATATCTCCTAAACTCAACATAAAATCATCTACTGTTAAGCTATCATCTACATCTAAAAGTTGAGATAAATAACTGTTCATCGTAGTTATTGCATCATATGTTGTATTTGTGTTGTTATCTTCTCCTAGTCTGTTTGCAGTATCTTCTATATTTTGTCTATCATCATCACTTAAAGATAAAGTTGCTAGTTCATCACTACTGATAAATCCATCTTCCAAAAATGCTTCAAGTTGTGCTTTTTGTGTATCACTTAGTGCTAGTTCACTAAAAGTACCATCTTCTGCACCTATAATGTTTACATCCAATACTGTATCGGCAAAATCTATATCTGCTTTTATACTTTCAAGATTGTCTACTAGATTGTTTGTAATATCTGTGTTATCTCCAAAAGTTGTAGATTGGATATTTCCTGCTAAGTTTTCCATATCGCTTAGTATATCTGATACTATTTCATAGTCAGCTTCACTAAGATTTGCTAGGTCATATCCTTGTAATCTATTATAATCCTCCCAATACGACTCAATAAGTCGGTTTTGATTGTCTGCACTTGTAGTATTTCCTAATAGGTCATTTATAGTAGTTCCTAGACCATCTTTTAGATCCTTTAGGTCATCTCGTATCTTTTTAATAAAGTTTAGCTCATCTTCATATTTCGCTTCTTGTTCATCTCTTATCTCACTTTGTAAAGAAGCAATAGTAAGAGTATAGTCTTGTGTAGAGTTGAAATAATCCTCTTGTTCTTGAGTCAGATTTGCAAAAGACTCACTTAAAAGTATAGTTCTACCATATAGTTCTGCTCCAGCTTCTGTAGTAGTATCTATAGAAGATATAAGGTCTTTAAACCCTTGTGCATTTGCAGGTAAGCTTAAGTGCAATTTATTAAATTCATCCTCTAAAGTGGTTCTATCAGCACTTAGTTTTTCTTCATCGCTTAAAAAACTATCATAAAAATCATCCATAGAAGATGCTAGATTATCTATACCATCTGCACCTAGTATCATACTAGAGTTTAGATTTGCTGCATCTTGACCTGTGATTTCAAGTGATACTCTCATATCCTCCAAAGCAGTATAAAAGTCATATAACTCTTCCGCACTACCATCAAAAGTATCTATCATAGATACTACACCGTTATTCATGCCATATATCGCTTCATCTGTATCTTCTATAGATTGTTGTAAAACTGAAAAAGCTACATCACTATTTGATTTATTTAGTATATCTTCATAGTCTATTTGCTCATATTCATCTCCTAGTTTTGCTATATAGTCATATCCCTCTGTAAGCCCAGCTGAGACTCTTGTAAGTGTTTCGTAAGTGCCTTCTCCTATTTGCTGAAAAGCATCTAAACTATTCCCATAAAGCTCTTTTGTGAAGTTGTCCGCTTCTGTACTAAATGCTTCATTTAATTTGTTTGCTAATTCTTCTCCATTTAGGGCATTGCCATCCTCGTCTGTTAGTTCTACATTAGACAAATCTACAGTCATAGTGTTTAGTTGATTTTCTACATCCTCCCCTAAAATTTCACTTCCTACAACAATGCTATCTCTTATATTTGCGAAAGTAGTTTGAAGTGAATTTGTAAGTTCATCATCAGCATATTTATATTCTGTTGTTGAGTCGTAACTATAACTTGCACTTCCCTTCCAATCTTGTGATGAATGTTCGTGATTTAAAGATTGGTACATCATAACAGAGGCATTATCTATAAAGTCTTCTAGTGTTTGAGATGTGAACTCTACTTGTGAGTTATCTACATCGCTATGATTGCTTTCTTTATTATTTACCTTAAATCCATCATCAGTTACAGTTTCTGTTCTAAGTGGTCTGCCCCACATATCTGTCTGTATTTTATTTTGTGCATCATAAGTACCAAAAGCCAACCCACTTTCAATAAGTGTAATATAATCTTTACTACGACCACCACCAAGTCCAAAAACAGTATTAAAAGTGCCAGTACCAAATAAAGAGCCTTTGTTTTCATAGCTGCTTTCTACTGCATCTACACCTAATGCAAACTGCCCAGTTCTCATGATGTCTGTAGCTGTGCCTTTTGTATTTTCATCTATACTTTTTAAGTATTTGTTCATAGAACTTAAAAGTGCATTTTCAGGTTTCACATTATCAGCTAATATATCAAGTGATTTATCTAAAGATGTACTTTGTTCATCTCCACCACCTAGGACTGTTGTGTTTGCATTTGGATCTTCTTTTATGTTTACACTAGATGTTGTCTTACCTGCGGTTGAACCACCTAAAAGACTATCTACAAAAGAAGCAGTTGCAAGTCCAGCTGCTATATTTAGTGGAAATGGCCATCCAGCCATAGAAGACACAATAGCTGTAAGTGTTGAAGCTGCTGTTTTTGTTGTTTCTCCAGTTACAAAAGCTGTTACAGATATAGCTACATCTTTTAATTCTCGTGCTAGTCTTATTGCAGCTAATGCTTCTTGTAACTTATGTAGATTTTGTGCTTGTTTTGACTCAGAGTCATAAAACCCAGCCATTGCACCTGCTAGATTAGAATACCCTGCAAGTTGATTGTTTACATGCTGTGCATTTATCTTATCTGTTTTATTTGCTATACTGTTATAGTTTTCTTGCTCTTTTTGCATAGTTTTTATAGAGTCTATCAAAGGTGTAAATGGATTTTCTATATCTATTTGGATATCTCCTATTTTAGACAACTCATCTTTTTCTATCTTGTCTATAAACTCTTTTTTGTATTGTTTTAGCAGTTTTGCTGGTATCTCTTTACCATATTTCTTGCTTAGTTCCTCTTTTCTTTTTTCCCAAGCTTTGTTTACATCTCCTAGTTTTATATAGTAATCTTGCCAATCTTTTAAAGAAGCTTTTACGGTGCTTTTGTTATATTTCTCTTTAATCTTCGCTATCTCTTTTGCTTTTGCTTTTTCTAAGGCACTACTATCATATGTTTTGTCCGATTTTTTTAATGTTTTTTCATAGCTATCATATTTTTTATTGACTTGATCTAACTCAAACTTTTCAGGGTCATTTACTTTTGCTATAGCATCTTTTATCTTTTGTATAGATGATAACGTATCTTCTTGAGCCTGGTATTTTTTATTTATTTCATTTAAGTCTTTTTCCCAAGCTTTAGAAATATTAAGACTATACTCGTCTAACTTACTAACTTCTTTTACTTTTCTTATCATATCACTATATTTTTTATTTATAGCATCGATTTCTTGTTGTTGAGGGTCTAGTGTCTTTTGTAATTCTTTATCTATTTCAGTTAAATCTACATTGCTTTTTGCTTTTAAGGCTCTATCTTTTCTACTGTCTATATCATTAAAACCTTTAGCATTACTAGCTACTTTCATTTGCTCTCTTAACTGTTTTAGCTGTTTTTCTTGTGTTTTTATAGCTTTTTCATAAGCTTTGATATTCAACTTGTCTATTTTAGTTAGCTTTTCTTTACTTTCTAGTTCGGCTTTTAACTTTTTATTGTATTTTACATTTAAAGAGATAGATTTTATTTTGGCTTGTAAAACTTCTTTTTCAGATTTTGATATTTCTAATTTTCTGTTTTCTATTCTCTTTAATATTGCTTCATAATCTTTTAGTTTAGATGTATCAGTAAACATACTAGCATTTTCTTCTTTTATCAAATCGTTATATTTTTTTGATAACGCTTTTAGTTCTTTACTAGAATTTGATGTAGAAGCTAAATTTTTATCTTTTGATATAGAAACATCATATTTCTCTTTCTTTTCTATTAGGTAGTCAAATATCTCTTTTACTGCAATTAACCCACCAAGCCATCCTACGAATGGGTTTGGAAACATACCTATATTTTTAAGCCCTAGTGATATTTTTTCTATTTTACTTAAATTTTTTACAGTACCGTTTGATTTTTTAGTAGCTATATCAAAAGTATCGTTTAAAGTTTCCATTCCAGCAGACATAAGTGCTATTTTATCAGTAGCATATCCAAAACCTCGTGAAAGCAAAGTCACACTCTTGTATGCTATAAAAGCATCTGCAATCCCTTTTATTAGTGGTAATGTACTCTTTGCTAGATCATAAAACTTTTTAAATCCATCTACGATCTCTTTTTGATTTTCGACTACAAAGTCTTTTAGTTCTTTTAGTGTTTCACCCATATCTTTATATACTGGCTCAGACATCTCCAGCATTGTACTATCCCAAGCATTTTTAAGCTGATCTAAGTTTCTTTGGTATGTGTCTATTTCTCCAAGAGGTGAGAAATCTTTTAGTTTACTTTTCAAAAGCCCAAAGACATCATTTGCATACTTGCCTACACCTGCTTTTGCTTCTCTTATAGCTTGATTTGCTTGTGTTGGAGAACCAAAAAGCAAAATACCAAGTTTACTATCGGTACTTATATCTCCACTAAACAAACTTCTAGTTTCTTCTAAAACTAAATCTGGGGTCATACCTATAGCACTACCCATATTTGTAAGTGTTGTCGTAAGCTCTATAGTTCTATCTATAGCTTCATCTGTTGTTTTGGCAAAGGCACTACCCATCTTAAGTGAGAAGCCTATAGCTTGTTGGAAAACACTTGTAAGTTCAGGAAATGTTGCAGCTGTTTTTGCAGAAGCATCTTTTAGTTTTAACATAGTGTCTTGTGATAGTTTTAATGACTCTTGAAATTTATCCCCACTATCTAAAACTTTGCCTTGCGAGTCTACTAATTCTGTATTTGATGCTATAAGTGCTGCTAAACCATATGAATTATTTTCTATACTTTTGTTTAGTTCTACACCTTTCCCTATTGTTGCTTGATATGCTCTTGATAGTCCATACATAGCAAATACCATAGTTTCTATTTGTCGCATATGTCGTACTAATGTGTTAAAAGATGAATTTCTTATAGCAGTTTCTTCTTTCATATCTTGTTTTAGTTGAGCTTGTATTCTTAAGTATTCAGCACTAGATATGATCCCTTTTTTTCGTGCATTTTCTAACTGTAAAAGTTTATTTTTTAGAGTAAGGGCTGCTTTTCCCTCTCTAGTCATAGAAAGCACTTGTTCTCTTTCTAAGTTTAAAGCCTTTTTCTTTTCAGCACTATTTTTTTGTAGTTCTAATCTTCGTTTTCTTATATTGTCTTGTGCTTTTTTATGCAACTCACTTAGTTTATTTTGTTGTGCTTCTTCTTGTTTTGCTAGTTGTTCTTTTTGTTGCTGCTCTATTTTTAAAGCTTTTATCTCATTGCTTTTCTCATTTAAAAGCTTTTTAAGACCATTTGTTTCCTCTACTTGTAATCGTTGTTTTCTCTTTAAAGAAGCATATAATTTATTTTCTATTGTTATTTGTTTTGAAAGTGCATCTGCTTCTTTTTTAATTTCTCTTATTTTTTGTTGTTGCGGAGCTAGTGTAGAAAGCTTTGCACCTGCTTCATTTAGCTGGTTTAGTTTATCTTGCTCTTTGCTTAGTTCTTTTAATTTTCTAGTATGTTCATCTACTATACTGTTAAGTTTTTTTTGTTGTTGTGTAACTTCACTTGTACTTTGTGCTACTGCTTGAAGTGAACTTTTAGAATATTCTTGTAATTGTTTAAACTTCTCTTTTGCATCTTTTATATTTGCTTGTATGTTTATGACTGTACTGTTACTACTACTCATTTTATATTTCCTATTGTATTGTATATATAAATATTATAAAAAATAAGTACAAGATGTATAAGTGATTTTGTTGTATAGCAAAGAAAATCAAAGTGTATTTTACTTTGATTTTTCTAGTGCTTTTTTTTGTTGTTCTAAAAGTGCTGTTTCATACATAGTTATAAAAAAATCATAATGTGGCAAATGAATTTTATGTTCTTTTGCCAACATAGTAAGTTTATATCTATCCAATCCAGTCATTGTACCGCCCATGCCACCATTTGAAGTGGTAAGGTTTGAATTTGTAGATACAAAACTAAAAATTTTATATGCAGTATCTACTATCTGTGGGGGGATAACTGCTTTTGTTATCTCCGCATTTTTTAGTGCCTTTATCTCTGTGTAGCTTTTTTTGTTATATCTTTTTCTTATTAGTATATTTTTTTCATCAAAAGCCCATTTTACTATTTGCTTGAGTCCAAACCCATAGCAGTCATCATAGGATTTGTGATAAATTCTATAATATCTTCTCTTACTAGATTTTGCTCCCAAGGTGTTAAATCTTCTTTATTTATTTTTGCAATTTTCCAAATAATTTTATCTAGTTTTTCTTCTGCACCTTTGCTTTTTTTAGTGATAATATTTAAAATCTTTTCTGCTTCTGAAAAATTTGGATAAGCTTTATTTTTAGTAGCTTCTGTATTTTTAATATATCCCTCTTCATCTCTAGGACTTAATACTCTAAATTTTATCTTCCCAACAAAAATAGATGCTTCTTTTAAATCATAATTGTCTATAGTATCATCTTTGTCTATTCTTTGTAATACATTGTTTGCTACTTTAGATAATTGTGACTCTTTACTCATAAGCATTTCGCTTAATTCTTTCTCTTCAATAGGGTTGTTTTTTACTGTTTCTAATGCTTCTATAAGCCTTGCATTTGTAAGTTTTGTTTCGTTCATTTTATACCTCTTTTTATGTTTAAGTACAATATTTTATACCTCAGTACGGTAAGGAGTCTAATAGTTTTTGATAGTGTAGAATAAGAGAAGATAAATTCTTCTCTTATATTTTTATCTTAGATGTCTAGTGTTGTTACACACTCATAAGATACAGATGATACATCTTTTGTACCAAAAGCATTTAGTTCAATATCTAGCATTATATCTTCTCCAACAGTTATAGAGTTTTTGCTATTTCCGAACTCTACTTTAGAAAAAGATATGATAGTTTTATCCCCATTTGCTTTAGAGTATATAAATCTTACTGGTCTTACTTTTTTTAAGAAAGAAGTTTCATACAATTCTGCATTGATTAAACCTTTTGCATTTCCACTTATAGTAGTTTTTTTGAATTTAGGTCTTTTACCCTCAGCAGTATCTATAACTTCTACTTCTCTTTGTATGTTTAGATTGATGCTATCTATTCCACTTAGTTTTTCATAAGTACCATCTATTTCTACTTCTATTTCTAAATCTTCTTCATTATAAAAGAACTCAGATACTTCTGTTCCATCTCCTAAAGCTTCATAATCAGAGTTTGAGAAACTATTATCAAAGCCTAGTGCATTTACAGACTCACTAATATCAAATTTGATTTCTCCACCTTCTTTTTTAACTTCAAGGTTACTCATAATTACACCAGTAAATAATTCAAAGTGATCATCTCCTGCTGTACAGTTTGCTATATCTTTTCTCTCTACAGCAAATGATGGTAAACAAGATTGTAAAGTTCCACTTCTTCTATACAGTTTTGGTCTTACAAACCAAGTAACTTCATTGTCTGTTACCGTTTCTCCATCTTTTTTACCATCTACAGTTGGTTCATCACTTCCACTTGTTCCAGCTTTATAACAAACTAAAGAGTGTTCATCATCACTATGATTTACTATGTCGCCTACTGCATATGAAGTGTCAGCAGCCCAATCATCAGCTGTCGCATCTGCTACATCACTTGCTGTTCCAATAACCCCCTCAGTTAAAAGTGCCATATAATCTGCACTAAGTACAAAACCTAAACTTCCACTGTAAGAATAAGAACCATATGTTTTTGCATTTGGCTCATATCCATTTCCTAGCAAGTCTACCACTTCACTTTTTTGTTCTGCAGATAAGTCAAAACTACTATTTTTAATTAGCTGTATTTTTTTTGTTTCAGGTGCAACATTAAAATCAGCTTCTCTGTATATCTTTATATCAGATACTTGATAACCCATAATTTTCTCCTATTTTTTTTAATTATGTGTTATCTTAGAACTTAAGAGGAGGATTAATCTAATGATTATTGTTGTTGATATTTTATTTTTGTAGTATTAGTCCAAATAGTTGCACTAATCGCACAACTATTGTCTAAAATAATTATTTTTTATATAAATTTTCTTTCATCAAATCTTAAAGTTACTATTGCTTGTAAATCTTCTGCTTCGCCTATATACGAAAGTGATAAGTTATAATGGGCTATTTGTATATTACAGTTCCCATTTATACCTATAGTTTTTATCTCATTTTTTATAGAAGCTACACTATCCATTGCCAATTCTTCTAGGAATTTTTTAGTAGGATAGACCCTAATTCCATCTTCCTCTATTGACTGTTCTTCTATCAAAGCAGTTATAACAAATTGTACAATATAAAATTTATCATTTTTTTCATCTATTGATTCAAGACCATAAGTAACAAAGCTAGGTATTTCATTGACTTCATCTAGTATATGTGCATCTGCAAAATAAGTCATCTCTCTTCCAAAATATTCTTCAACTTTATCATTGAAGCTGCTATCATTTTTCATAGTATTACTTATAAATTTTTGTATATCAAATAATAACATTTAAGCACTCCTTGTATTTATTATTTTTGTTTGTATTTTTGCGTTGTTTGCTATCTGTGGTAAAAGTTTTTGATAGTATTTGTTCATTTTATTTACAACTGTAGGCGTTGCCCAAATGCGACCCATTTCAAAAAAGTTTCTATTTTTTATATATGGCGACAATCTACCCTCATATTTATCTCTACCTTTTTTGTAATATGGGTGGTCTTCATTTATTTCACCAGTATTTAGTTTATGAAAAATAGCTTTAGTTTTTGCACTTCTAGCTTTCAATACACCATAATCCCCATCTACTACACCATCTTTGTATTTTTTTATAGTAGCTGCCTTATGAGAACCACCGATAGTCACACTTAGTCCACCTTCTGGACTTATATAAGAAGATAAACTATCTATAATATTTCTATTCATAGGTTCTCCAGTAGAATGATTTACCATCATACCTAGAGCGTGTGAATGTCCTATTTCTCTCCAAATATATCTACCATTTTGCATTTTCACTACATTTTTTGCATCTTTTGGTATTTGACTTTTTCTACCATGCCACCAATCTGTATGATAGTGATTTATTGAACTTTGGATTTTATCTTTTACATCCATACCCGTTTCAGTTAATGCTTGTCGTGCAAATCCATAACTTCGTTGTGCTATAAAATCTATAATAGGTGTAACACCATCGTAGATTTCCATTCTAATAGCCATTGTTATCTCCTAGTTTTAGCAGTATGTCTTTTATTCTTTTTGCAGTAAATATCAAAAAGTGAATTATCTTGAGGTGTATATGTTTCTATATGCCACTCTGTATCATTTATAATTATCTTATCTCTTTTATTTGGTTCAAAAGGCAACTCTACAAGATGAAAGGTTGCATTTTCAGATATGATATTATCATTATCCTCTAACTTTTCAAAAGATCCATAAGATACAATAGCTGTAGTTTCTGTATGAGAATTGGTATCAAAAGAATAGTATTTGATACTAGAGCTTACTCCATTTTTTCTACTCATTATATTCTTTTGAGTTTTATTCATAAGCTCTAATATATTCATCTATTTATCTTTTTTGTTAGTTTTTACTTTTTGTGATTGTGCTACTTGAGTCACTTGTTTAACAGGTTCTACTTTCACTTCTTCTTGTACTGCTGTTTTTTCATACTTTTTTGCATAACCATCTTTTGTTAGATTGTTGAAAATTGAAGTTGAAACTTTTAGTTTATCCCCAACTTTGTAAGTTTTTGCGTTCACTTTTGTTTCTTTTACAAATTCTATAATATGTGCCATTGTCTATCCTTTAGAGGTTAAAAGCTATTAAGCTTTTTTACCTCTGAATAAAAGTTCAGGTCTAGTACAGTAATATAGTGGATTTGTGTAAACTTCCCCTTTTACCCACATATTTCTTTCTTTATCTTTTATCATTTTTACATATCTTTCTTTACCCATAGTGTTTACTGTTTCCATAAACTCAGCTGGTACTAAAGCTTTTTTGAATAGACCTCTTGCATTTTTTGGAAAGAATTTTACTTCATCTGTAGCTATTCCTACTTTTCCATCTTCTGCACCAGCATAATTTATCCAAGTGATACCTGCAAATTTTACTGTATCATATGCTACACCATACATCTCCATAAGTGCCTGTGATTGTTGTGATGTATGAGTATCCCCTCTATAAGCTTCACTACCTATAAGAGCATCAAAAAAGTTATCTCCACAAAGAGCCACTATTTGAGTATTTGGAGTTATTACACCTTGTCCTTTTTTTACTAGCTGTCTGCTAATGTTATTTCTAATTGCAGCACCTATTTCTTCTGCACTTTTAGAAAAATCAAAACTAATTTCATCACTTTGTGTAATACCCCAAAAATCATACCAATCATAAAGTAATGTATCATCTGCATCGTATACTTTACCTTGTACTGCACCTAACATAAGTCTTTCTTCTGTTAATGCTAGATCATCATTTACTTGACCCATTCTATCACTTACTAATTGTGCAACTTGCATAAGTTCACTTTCTTTTCCAAAAGCTCTTACACCTTGCAATTCATCTGCTGTTATTACAAAACCTCTAGCTAGTCTTATTGGATTTGCTGGTCTTATAGCTCTTTTATCTCTACCTACATACTCAGGAGTAGAACCTCTTTGACTTGTTTGCACAAGACCTACACCTTTTTCAGTCTTCTCTAATTGTATTGTTAAAGTGTTTACCGATTGTTTTTCAAAAATATTCATCTTTTGGATTAAAGATGGAATAAGTGGCTTCTTAATAATAGCATCTGTTAAAGTTGCCATACTAAAAGCATCTCGATTAAATATATCCATTGTTGCCATTTGTATCTCCTACTATCTTACTATTAGCCCTAAAGCTTCAAGTTCTGTATTTGCAGTTGCTATTGCATCATCATCTGCACCATCGCTGTAAGTCAATAATTTTCCATTAACTTCTCCATCTCTTGCCATTGCTACACATTTTTTAGCTTCTTCTGTTGCATCTACTGTTTCGTGTAAAATTCCTGCTACATGTTCACTACCATCTGTTGCATCTGGGTCATATCTTTTAAATTCTCCAGTATCAGTTACTTTTCCAAGTAATGTTCCTGCTATAAGATTTTCTCCCTCTTTTAAAGTGATTGTTTCTAGGCTTCTATATCCGTTAGCTTTGCTTACGATATAGCTTCCCGGTCCAATTCCGTTATATTCTAAAACTGCCATCTCTTAACTCCTATAATTTATCCCAAATAGATGCACTATCATCTGTTTGTCTTTCAAAATGTTCTTCTGAACCATCGCCACTAAAAGTAGCACCATTACTTCTTAAAAGCTCTAGCATTTTTGCATTTGCATCTGCTATATCTTTGCTTTCCATAAGCTCTATTGTTTTCTCTTTGTTCAAACCAAACTCAAAAGCCATACCTACTATGTCTTTTCTCTCAGCTATTGCAGCTTCTAGTGCTACACTTTGTTTTTGTACCTTTTCAAGTTCTGCTTTTGTACTATCCATATCAGCTAGTGCCTTAGTAAGTTTCGCTTCAAGGTCTAGTTTTTCAGCTTCTAACTTTTCAAAGTTTTCTTTAGAAAAATCCATTTTTTCCCCTTTATTTGAATTTACTATTTTTGACTCTGCTGGGATAGTTCCCATAGCTAAACCAACTTTTGCATTTGGTATTGCTGGTATTCCTACTAAAGAACATTCGTAAATGCTCCATTTTGTTGCCTTGTAGTATTTCGTACCGTTTACCTCTTTTTCTAATACTTTTTCCTCTATATCAGCCCCTATACTAAACGACTGTAAAAAACCTTTTGCTAATTTGTTAAAAAGTTTCATTGATTGTTCATCATCTTTATCAAACACGGCATTTGCTTTTAATTTTTTATCTTCTAGTCTTACATCTGTAAATTTTGCTATTGGTAGGTCGTTTGTATTGTGATTTACAAACATAGAAAGTATCTCTGCTCTTTGTAAGTCTATAGCTTCTTCGCTATGCTCTAAAGTGATATAGTATTCTCCATCTTCCCAGCTATATCTTTGCACTTGTGTTTCATCGCTTAAAATTACTGGTACGATACAGTTTTCTACATCTATACCTTTTAGTTCTATATTGCAGTTTGCACCTATTTTACAACCCATTTTTCATCTCCTTTTTTAGTTGTTTTTTTAGTTGTTTTTTGATTTTTTTGTAAGTCATTTTCTTTTTCAAATGTTCTTTATAATCTTTACCCTTGCTAGAGATTATGTCTATTTCGTTTAGTACACCAGACTCAAGCCCCTCCGTATAAGCTTTCTCTACTTTTGCTGGATCTATATGTGATGTGCTTTCTCTTATAAACTCTACTTCTCTATATTTTGATGGGTCAGCCCAATAATCTTTTAAAGTGATTTTGTTTGATAATATAAGTGCATCTAAAAGTCTTACTTCTATTACATCTCTCCATACCATCTCAACAAAATCTGTAAAATCTATTGCATATTGTTTTTCATCTAGTTGTGCATTTAATAGTGCTGCATTATAAGATGATGGCATCTCCCTAAAAGTAGATTGAGTAGATAGTCCAGCACCAGCACTAATAGTTCTTTTTGAACTACCATCAAGGCTATCAAATATACTGTCTGCTTTTGCTTGTAAGTTTATTACATCATCATCTGATGGAATGTAGTTTGCACCATCTAAAGAACCGTTTATTTTAAAAGCTTTGTACAAGTTATAAAGCTCCTCTTCACTTACTCTATTTCCAAGTCCACTAGATTTTGCTTTTTCTTTTTTGATGTCTAGGATTGTATTAAATAGATTTGTTTTTACTACTATTGCACCTTTTGCTTTTTGCTTCGCTGTTCGTAGTTCTGCTACATTGTAAGCAGATAACATATCTAGTGTAGCTACTATAGGTGCAAGTGGAGATACACCACTATATTGAGTGGGGTCAGCAAAAGGTATCACAAATAAAGTCAAGTCCTTAGCACTTATTAACTGTGATGTTTCCCTCATAGAATTTGTATAAATATAAATCCCCTTTAATTCTCCAAAGTTATTTATTTTTAATCCATTTATTTTATTTTCATAAATATTGTCTTCTGCTGTATCTATCATAGATAAGGGGATTATCTCTAGTTTATACGGAATATCCCATTTTTTATTATAATGGTGTCTTATGATAAAACCACCTTGTATTTTAGAATATCCTATTAGGCTTCTCTCCATTAACCCCCTATAAAACCTACCAGTTATTTCACAATTTCCTCTCTTACTCCATTGTTTTATGTAGTATTCAAATTGTGAATTGAAGTCTTGATTGTCTGTACGACTTTGAATATTTATAGAAGTTCCAATCACACCCTTTTCATAAGCTAGTCTTATTGAAGATACTAGGTCATTGTTTAGATTTAGTGCGGACACCTTTTCATTTAGCTCTTTTGCATTGTGAGCTTTGTATAACTCAAAATCATCATTATTTGTATTCATAAAATTAAGAGCTTCAAAGTTAGAATAAAAGTAGTTTCCACCCTTAAAAAAGTAATCTTTTATCTTACTCAACATCGTTTATCTCCATTAGAGATATTTTGTTTGTAAGTTCTTTTATTCTATCAGTTAGTTCTATGTATGAGATAACTGTATCGCCTTTTTTGAAAGTCTTTAGACCTCCAGCACTATCGTTATCTCTTTGAGATTGTTTTAACAGTTGTAATTCATCTTTTAACTCTTGTAGTGTTTCACTCATTTACAAACCTAATTTTATATTTTAGATATGATATAAGTTGATAATAGAATAAGTCTAAGTCTTTTTAGTGTAGGTATATAAGTATTTTAAGTGTAAGGTTGTAAGTGTAGTACAAGTGGGTAATCCCACTTGTATTTTATGCTACCATAGTATTATTGCAACATTGTTTCATGCTGTTGTATTTTTGTTGTAGTTCAAAATATTTATCTTGATATTTGTTTCTTTCAGCTTTTAGATTGTCTATCATAGCTATAGCAAATTTTTGGAGTTCATCTCCACCAGTTCGTAAAGCTTCTACATACTGTACAAAATAATCTGCTCTTTTTTTAAAAAATAAATCTGTTCTATCTTCACATTTTAAGTTTTTTAATTCTTCGTTTGTAGCTTTAATAAGCATATCTACTTTATCATCAAAACTCATATGCTCTATCATTAAAGCTTTTTGTTTTTCTATTTGAGCTTTATATTTGTTTACTGTATTTTGCAGACCTCCTATTTTTCCATATAGGGCTTTTGTGTTTATATGCTCTTTCATACTATAAAACTCTTTTACCAATGCTTTTTTAAACTTTCTCACAACCTCACTATTTCTTAGATAAGTCATAAGTAAAGTTGCTTGTGGTTCATTTAGGTAATATGTGATTTGTCCTCTACCAGCACCATTATTTAATTTCTCCGTTTCAAACGGAATAATACCAAACTCCTTAAAATCATTTTCATATTTTCTAATCAATTCATTTATATTTTTTTGGTTGTTGTTTGTATTTTCAGCTATTGTTCTATGTGATACTCTTAATTCTCCATCTCTTCTCACTACTAGATTTTTCATCTTATATACTCCCAGTTGTTGAATTTGTATGCTATCTTTGCTATAAGTGAGTATGACTCTACTTTTAGTACCTTTGTCTTGTTGCCACTTTTTGAATACACTTTTATACTCATAATAATTCCTTTCTTGTTGTATCTAAAAGTCATAATTAAATGACCTTTAACAATGAAAGTATAAAATAGATGACCTTAAATATGACTTAATCAGTCATTAATCTATGACCTTTTATTGTTTTTAAGCATTTATTTATGACTTTGTGTATATAATTTGTTTATGAAAAATATAACATATAAAGAAATAGCTCAAAATTTAGACAAAACAGAGGGTACTATAAAAAATTGGAAAAAAAATCATCCAGTATTATTAGAGTATGTAAAACTCGGTGCATTTTGTAAGAAGAATGACTTAGATATAGAGAAGATTAAAAAGCTAGTAGATATAAGAGATAGTATAAAAGAAAATGCTTAAGTGTGATGATGAATGATATATATTTTCAACGACTACAAAAACTACAAAAAGAGTTTAAAGGTATAAAGTCAAGATTAGGTTCAAATAGAAGCTTTAAGCCACATCAAAAAGCTGTATATGATTTTGTGATGCAATCTAAAAAAGAGATAGAATTTAAAATAAATGACTACACAGTTGTTTTATTTAAAGGTAATGATGGTATAGGTTTTAAACATATACTTCTAAGGCATTATTGTAGTGGCTGTGATGGTGAAATAACTGCAAGAGATATATTAAATATCGGTAATGTAATCAAAAATGATATTATCCTTGAAACTTATAATAATAGAATAAAATTTATACAATATAAAAATGATAAAAAATATACAGTTATAGCAAAAAGAAAAGATGGTAATAAATTGGTTTTTAACTTTTTTTCAAGTGAATAAAAAAAAGATAGGACAAATAAAACAGTTATCTCTCTAACCTACCTTTTATAAAGGCTTATTTGCAATCCTATCTACTTATGCCACAATTATACCAAACAAATATATAAAAGTCAATGAGATATGATATAATTACTACATCAAATAAATGTTTAAGGCATCATTTTTAAAATGATACCTACTAAACAAGTAAGGATTTATCGTGAATAAAGCTGAATTTACAAAGATTTTAAAAGATATAAATTTAAGTAAAAAAGAGTTTGCAACTCTATCAAATATATCTTATAATACAGTAAATAATTGGAATGATGATAATAGACCTGTTCCACCTTGGGTAAAATCTTGGTTAGAGAATTATATAAAAGCAAAAAGCTATGAAGATGTAAAGGATAAGGTTTTTGAAATTGAGGGTGTGGAGATATGAAAAGATTTGTAAAAAAAAGACTCCAACTATTTAAACAAAGAGATATAAGAGGAGAGATACTTTCAAATATAGGGTTAGGTGTATTTGTAAATGCTCTTTTTTCTATAACTTTAAATCAAATATCTATTTTAGTTATACTTGATCTGTTTTTTGGTATAATACTCATAGTAGAAGGAACAATCTTAAAGAAGGATACATTATGCAATTAATCATCACTATAACAGCAGGACTTTTAGCTATTATCGGCTTTTACTGGGCTTTTGTAGAACAAAAAAAAGAAGAAACAAAGAGTCTTTTTTAAGAGATATAGAAAAGATTAAAAAGTTGGTGGATATAAGAGATAGTATAAAGGGGAGTAATTAATTTATATAGTACAGTACAATTAGCCCTTGTTGTTAAAATATCTTCTTATAAGATAGCTTCTAATTAAGCTTATTAAAGTAAAGTATAGACCTATTAGCAAGTTATCACTAAAGCTTACATTTATATCAAAAATAGGAAATACAATAAGCTGACTAAAAAGTGCTACAAAATATCCAATTAAGACATTTGTAGCACTTTCTATAAAACTTTGACGTTTAGTTTGCATGATTAAGTTAAACTGTCCTCTAAGATATAGTTAGCTGTAAAATGTTCTATTTTTTTCTTTTTTGTGTTGTGAGTTACAGCGATAGAATGTTCTTTTTGGTGGGTGTACCATTTGTTTTTGTCTATATATTCGCTTAATATTTCGCTGGGATATGAAGATAGTAGAAATTTACCTTTTATACTTTGTAGTTGTTCAAGTAAATTTTGAAAAGCATCTTCGGTATACCCTTTGTAATGCCCACACTCACTATTAAAATAAGGTGGGTCAATATAGAAAAAAGCATCTTCTTTATCAAATCTTTTTATAATATCTAAAGCATCTCTACTCATAATGGTAGTCTTTTTAAGTCTATCTTTAAAGGTATCAAAATATGTTTTTTTATTAAAAATTTTAATTGGTTCTTTATCTGATTTGCTAAATGCAAAACCTCCCAATATTTTAGTTGCAAAACTCATATTACATTGTACCCATACACTCCAGGCTACCTCCAAATCACTATATTTAGTTGGATTTTTATAGATATTTTTTGCTTCCTTATATAGGGCTTCACTAGAAAATGTATCATCTATCATATTGGCAAGATTATCAAAGTCATATTTTAAGACTTCATAAAAAGTGATTAGATTATCGTTTAAGTCGTTTATTACTTCCGCTTCGCTCGGCTCTTTTGCAAAGAATATCGCTCCACCACCAAAAAAAGGCTCAACATATAGCTTATGTTTTGGAATAAGTGGTAAAATAGTTTTAGCTAATCTTTGTTTCCCACCATAGTAACTTAAAGGTGGTTTCATATATATTTTTTTTGACATTTTTTATCCTATAGACTATATTTTTAATAAATTACTTTATTTAATAACTTGATAAAATATCTAAGAGTTTTTACACAGCTTTACTTTTATATGTGAGTATCAACTAAACAAAGATAACAATTTGCTCCCATCATCTTCTACAATTTTTGGTTTTTGTATATTTGCCACTAGGTCTGCTTCTGCTAGAGCTACAGACATAACACTACAATCCCAGTAATCATTTCTAACAGATGTGTTTATTTTTTCCCAACTCTTTTTAGTGGCTCTCTTACCTTTTGTAACTTTATAAACAAGTTCTTCTGAGGTCATGTGCCTAATATAGCTATGCTTTGTAGTTTCTACACCACTTTCATCATCTATAATGTCTTGATTTATATAAAATAATCTTCTAGTATAATCCTTGGTATTATCATTTACTTTATCTATGGTTCTTGTAATCATACTGTTTAGCTCGTTTTTTGCCATAATATTTGAAACAGACATTATTTTAAACTCATAATCTTCTCCATCTAAGCTTTTTTTATATCTTTTCATTTTAAATAATATATTTCCAGCGATTTCTGCTACCCCCTCATAAGCCCATATGATGTCTTGCTCCCCAGTTTCATTTAAAACTTCTATAACAAATTCATCTACTACGGTTGTTCTTTCTGATAATCCTCTCCTATCTATCAAACATCTATCTATCTTATACTCTCTTCCACTTGAGTCTTTTAAATTTGTGTACAGTAGTGTTTTTATATCGTGTGTAGTTTCAATTCTGCCATGAGCTACTGTATTTCCAATAAAACCATACTGATATGCTGTTATTTGATAATAAAAGTGATCCTTTTGAGTATCTACTGTTAGATATAATTTAACTGTATCTGCTGGTACTTCCCACTTTCTTAAACCGTTTCCTAGTAATAATATATCGTTTTTATCTCTACTTTTGTTATTTTCTTCATATATTTCATTAAAATAGTCTATATATACAATAGCTTTTTGCTCAAAATTATCTGCATTGATTAAAAGTTCTGCTATAGTGCTAAAATTTGTTGAGTACATAGCTAAGGCATTTGCTTTATATCCTACTGTAGTATCTTTTTCACTACCCTCTACGACATTAAACCTACAGTTTCCATCTAATATCTGCTTATCTTTATCTGTTGAATAAATGTGGCTTTCACAATGAGGACATATAAGATAAGGTTCTATAGATAAAGCTTTTTTTCTATAATCCATCAAATCAAACTCTTTACCTCCTAGTGTCTTTGAGTGTTCATCTTCTGAATAGTAGTAAAAATGCTTACTTGTAGGATAAAAGAACTCTTTACAATGAGGACATTGTATTTCCCATTCTTTTTTACATTTACTATCTTTATAAGCTTTTGCTATCTCATCATTTTCTTCTTTTAATGTTGATACTAAAAAAACTTTTCTAAAAAACTTTTCATAAGCTTTTGTTCTACCAATAAGTTCTGTAACACTTCCAACTGGAAAGAGTGAAACTTCATCTAAAAAGAGATATTTTACTGTTCTACTTCTTCTCTCTTTTTCTCCAGTACCAGTAATAAAAAGTGTACCTCCAGCTACTCTTTTTCTAGTTGTTACACTCCGTTTTTTTTCAGTTTCTTTAAACTGTTCAAATTTTCTTTGTAAGCTTTTTATCCCTCTAAAAAATGGGTCAAACTTTCCTATGATATAATCAGGTACACCGTTATCTGCTGGTATTGATAATTGCATATTTGTAGGGTCTGTATCTAAAGCTTTTGCTATTAAGCCAAACATAGCAGTAGTTTTACCACATTGAGAACTAAACATAGCGGTAAACTTCCAAATGTGTGATTTATCAAAATCATTCATCATCTCTCTTAAATGTGGGGTGTATTTTAGCTGCATATATCCAGTTATGGGAGAAACATCACTGTTTAAGTATATATTGTTTTCTACCCATACATCAGTAGGTGTAAATTCTTCCCACATAAAAGAGCTAGATAATCTTTTACCACCGATACGAACTAAATCTTTCAAGATATTTTCTCTTTTATAAAGTCATATAATTTATCAAGTGCAAAAGATACATCTTCCTCATCGCCTACCTCTTTTTCAACTATTTTTCGCATATCATTTATTCTGTCTTTGTAATGGCGATCTAGCTCATCTTTGATTTCAAGATATGTCTTGTTTTCTAATAATACTGGTAATGCTTTCAAGTCATTTCTATAAAAGCTACTCATAGTTGCACCTAAGTCCGCCATAGCTTTGTCTATTTCATCTTTTCTAACCAACACTTTCTTTAATTCTAATACACCTAGTTCTTCTTTTCGTGCTTGATGTTCAGTTTTTAGTGCATCGGCTCGTTTTTTTCTATAATCCCAATCGTGTTCTAGTTCTTCTTCTACTGCAAGTTCATCTTTTTTTTGCTGTCGTTTTGACTTTGTAAGATCTATATTATTCACTATCCAATCAATTACACTATTTAATTCATATAATGCTAACTTGCTTGAACTATACTTGCTTCGTGGCATACCCACCTGCTCGTACTGTCTTATTCTACTCTCTGAAACAGACAAAGCTTTTACTAGTTGTTTTTTTGTAAATAATGAAGTATTATCTACAACAATAACATCATCATAGCTAATATCTGCATCAGGATAGTCTTTTTTTATAACATTGAGTCTGTTATCATTTCTTAAACTACGGAACATCTATAACACTAACCAACTTTTTTTGTAGCTTATGTATAGCCAAACACTCTCTTATAAGCTTGTATTCTAAAGGTCTTGTTCTTTTCCAATGAAAAAATGTACTTTTCTTCTTGTCTATAGCTTCCATTATTTCTTTTTCTGTGATTTCTATTACTATTTTCATAAAAAAAGTCTAATATATTGGACTTTAATAACTATAAGTATTTTTATGTTTTTTAGACTGTGGTATTACTAGCTTTTGAGTATCTAATATATTGGACTTTTCATACATCTTAACTGCTTCTTAAAAAGTGCAAAAACAATATGGAGTAAGTAGGGACTAAAAAAAATATGGGACATAGAAAGTAAGCGAGGCAGAGTGAACCT
>Ga0256828_1000599_pt1 | contig 23773 bp, 29 predicted proteins | sample CV88metaG_FD_185993 | JGI IMG/M metagenome (GOLD analysis project Ga0256828, IMG submission 185993) | Hydrothermal vent microbial communities from East Pacific Rise, Pacific Ocean - CV88 | ecosystem: Environmental > Aquatic > Marine > Hydrothermal vents | place: Pacific Ocean: East Pacific Rise...
AATATAAACACTAAAACATATAAAGACTTTATACAATCAAACTGGAACCATAAAAACATCATTTTAGATACATTGGTAGCTAAACGTGCCTTTAAACCTCACAAATAATTTTCAAGAGAATTTACATTATGTTAACCAATAGTATATTTTTATATATTAAAAATAAATTCTCTTCTATATCTCTTCTTTATGCCTTTAAAAATATTTCTTAATACAAAACTACCTTTAAAAGAAAAAAGACTGTATAATCAAAATATAGTTTATTTGGAGATATTATGAAAAATATAAAAACAAAAAAAGAACAACTCATAGATGATATACAAAATTTACTCAACAGCTATAGTGGATTAAACCCTACTTCTATTAACCCTGCTCTTTTAGAATTTATGGATGAAACTACATTAAAAGATATTATTGGATCCCTACTTGATGAGAAAGAACAACTTCATGATGTTGACAAACAATGGCTCGAACAATTTAAAAGTGAAAAATAATTATATGTTAAAAAAAAACAGCTGTTTGAATATGTTAGTGTTATTTACTATTAATATAGTATAATCTCTTTATAAAAAAAGATAAAAGGATTTTCAATGAGTAATATGGATTTAATTCAACTTACAGAACAAACAAAAAAACTTACAGCTATGGTTGTGGAAGATGAAAAAGTAACAAATGAGCTTTTAAGTTCAACTTTTAAAAACTTTTTCTCAAGCGTTAACTCATATTTTGATGGAGAAAGTGCACTTAAAGGTTATGAAGAAAACAAACCTGATGTAGTTTTCGTAGATATTATCATGGATGGTATGGACGGTATTGAACTTTCTCGTAAAATAAGAGCAATCAATCCAAATCAAATCATTATTGTTATCTCTGCAAGTAATGACATGCAAAAAATTTCAGAATCAATTGAAGTTGGTGTAAATAGTTTTATTCAAAAACCTATTGATACTAAAAAAATTATTGAACTTTTAGGTAATGTTGTTGCAATGGTAGCTAAAAAGAAAAAAATTGAAACAAAAACTTTCTCTATCTCTCTTCCTTTAGATCTTTACGAGACAGTAAATGAAAATGCAAAGGCAGAATCTATCTCTAAAAATGCTGTAATTATTAGAGCATTAAGAACTTTTTATAATTCTTAATATTTCTTATAGACTTTAAGCTTTATTAAAGCATAAAGTCTATATAATTTCACCACAACAAAACAAAGTTGTCTTTCTTTTAAGTGGCCCCTTCGTCTAGTGGTTAGGATCCATGGTTTTCATCCATGTTACAGGAGTTCGAGTCTCCTAGGGGTCACCACTTAAATACCTTCAAAAAACATCTCAAAACAAACTACATATTAACTATTTTTATGATAAAATCGCAAAAAATTATATTTAGGAAATTAAATGTTAAGATTCGCTCCAAGCACTACTACTGATTTGCATCTGGGAGACCTTAGAATTGCTCTTTTAACTTCTCTTGCTGCAAAAAACCGTGGTGAAGAGTTACTTATTCGTCTAGAAAATTCTGAAAATGAAAAAGAAATTCTTGATATTTTATCACTTTTTGATATTCCATATTCACAAATTATTCATCAAAGTCAAAACTTTCGTTTTCATGCTGCAATGGCTCTTGATCTTCTTCACAAGAAAAAAGCTTTTACTTGTTTTTGTTCTGATGAATGGTTAGCTAAGAAAAAAGAGGAAGCCCAAACTGCACAAGAAATGTACCAGTATGATGATGCGTGTCGTAATTTACCTGCTGAATTAGTTATTGATAATACAGCACCTTTTACTATCCGTATCGTTCGCCCTACTCAAGACATTATTCTTCATGACCTTATTGAGGGAGATGTACATTTTAAAGCAGAAACTATTGATAGTTTTATTATTATGAACCAAGACAAAACCCCTACTCCAGTTTTTGCAACTGCTGTTGATGATATGTTAAATGATATCTCTCTTGTGATTCAAACACAAAAAGAGAAAAATCTTGCTCCAAAACAGGAATATATTAGAAAACAATTAGGTTATGATAAAAATATTGACTTTGTGCATATTTCAACTCTTGATTGTGATGAAACTATCAGTGTAAAAACTCTCCTTCAAGAAGGTTTTCTTCCAGAAGCTATAAAACACTATCTCCTATCTATTGGAAATGTAAAAGAATGGCTTCCGCTTGATAATATTTCATCAGAAACATTCGACGAAAAGTTCAATAAAGAAACACTCCGTCAAATCAATCAAGACTATTTGAGAAAAATGGATCCTAAAGAACTTTCTCGCTATGTTGGTTTTGCTGACGCAGATATTGGATCTTTAGCCCAGCTCTATCTTAACGATGTTGCTACAACAAAAGAACTTAAATCTAAAATAGAACCTATATTTGCAAAAAGAGATATTCCTGAAACTTTAACAGATATTGTTACAACGCTTGCAAGTATTATAAAAAAAGCACCCTACTTTGAAAACTTTCAAGATTTTCAAGATTATCTGATAAAGAACACAACACTTTCAAAAGATGAAATTTCTCGTGGTCTTTACATTATTCTTGTCAATGAACAAACTGGTCCAGAGATTGACAAAATTTATACATACTTAAAAAATTATTTAGGAGAATTAGTAAAATGATTATAGATATAATTCACGGTATAGGTGGGATTTTTATTTCACTTATTAATGCCTATATATGGGTAATTATTATTGGAGCTCTTTTAACTTTTGTTAACCCTGATCCATTTAACCCTATCGTTCAATTTTTATACCGTTTAACAAATCCAGCATATGACCTGGTACGACGTTATATACGAAGAACAGACTTTAATGGGCTTGATTTCGCACCACTTATTATTATTATTGGTTTACAAATTTTAGTAGTTATTTTAACTTCTATTATTTATAGTTTTTAACAAATAAAGCTGTCTTTTGTACAGCTTTATTTATCTTTTTCAAAATGTAAAACAGCAGAATTATACTGCTTGTTTTTTAATTTAAAATCTAGTTTATCCCCTTGTTTTGGAAACTCTACAAGATAGTATTTACTCCATGGAACATCAAAAGATACAAGCTTTGCAAACTCATTTTTATCATCTAATTTTGTAATATGTAAAGCATGCTTTTTATTTAATAAAAAAGTTAGCTTCGGTTCCTTATCTTTTGTATATAAATAGACATAAAAATATTCATTTTTGTAAAATCTTTTTGGAAATATCTCATTGAGATAAATAACACTCACTATACCATCTACATCACCCTTATATATTATTTTTGAACTTTGTATCGAATTTTCAGCCAATTTTTGTTGTGCAGATAATGGGAATCTATCAAATGCTGTATCTCTAGAACATCCTAAAAAAAGAAATACTACAAATATGCTTGTAAAGAGGTGTTTCATAAACAAAAGCCTTTAATTTTTTCATAAAATTTTATTACAAAATTATATCTTATTAATCTCTTCTTTTGTATAATTTGCTAAAAATTAAGAGTTGCATTTGAAAAAAAGATTAGCAGTAGCATTTACAGGGCCATCAAATAGTGGAAAAACTACTCTTATATTAAAAGTAGCAAGAAAACTCATTCATGAACATCATCTTAAAGTAGCTATTATTAAACATGATCCAAAAGATAAAGCTCGTTTTGATGTTGAGGGGAAAGATAGTTACAAGTTTAGTGATACTGGGGCAGAAGTTATTGTCACATCGCCAAATAGAACAACATATTTTTCTCATAGAAAATCGGAACTTGAAGATATGATTCAACTTTTTGGTGAATTTGATATACTTTTAGTAGAGGGATTGAAAAATTTGCCTTTACCTCGTATCAGTATATTTCGTGAATATATAGATGAAGCTTATTTCCCTTATATGGATGCTTTAGCTATTGATCACACTATTGATATTACTCAATATGATGTTCCAAAAAATGTTACTATGTTAAACTTAAATGCAACAGACGAAGTTATCAACTGGATATTACAAAACGCAAAGGAAGTATAAAAATGGATGCAATATTTGACGCAATACAAAAAAGTGCAAAAAGAATTAAAGAAGCTATAGATATTAAAGATATAGGTTACTCACAGCAAGCAAACTCTTCAGGTGAAACACAACTTGAACTTGATATTAAGTGTGATATGATTATTGAAGAGGAACTTTCAAAAGTAAACTCTGTTCATACTGTCTCTTCTGAAGAGAAAGAGCACGCTGTACTTCTTCATGAAAATGGAAAATATTTTATCTCTTACGATCCTCTTGATGGTTCATCTCTTGTTGATGTCAATTTAAGTGTAGGAAGTATTTTTGGTATTTATGATGGTGAATTTGGTTCTCAAAATTTAGTAGCTGCTTGTTATGTAGTTTATGGACCAAGAGTTGAAATGGTTTTTGCTCACAATAAAACAAAACTTTATCTTCTTCAAGCTGGAGAATTTGAATTTGTAAAAGAGATTCGCTTAAATGAAAAAGGGAAACTTATGGCACCAGGTGGTACACAACAAAACTGGGAAAAATACCATAAAGCTATGATAGATGGTTTTTTTGCTGAAGGCTATAGACTTCGCTACTCTGGTGGTATGGTTCCTGACTTACACCAAATTTTACTTAAAGGTGGAGGTCTTTTTAGTTACCCTGCTACAAGTGACAAACCACTTGGTAAACTTCGCCGTTTATTTGAAGTATTTCCTTTTGCCTTTGTTTATGAAAAAGCAGGTGGAGAAGCTATCAATGGTAAAGAGAGAGTACTTGATTTAGGTCATGCAGATCTTCATGACACCTCTCCGTGTTTCTTTGGTTCAAAATATGAAGTGCAAAGAGTAAAAGAGGTTTATGCTCAAAATGCCTAATCAAGAGCATAGAGAAAAAGATAAATTTGAACTTCACTTAGATGAAATGATAGAAAAGCTACATAGATGTCAACAAGAAAAAAAACTTGATTCTTGTAGTAAATGTGACCTTTTTTTAAGTTGTGAATTACGCTCTGAATATATTCAAGCTGTTTACAACTCTATGAGTAAAGGGGACACAGGGGGATTTGAGTTCTAAAAGAACTATAAAAGATTATATGAGATAAAATATCGTCAATACATTACACAGGATAGAAAATTGAGTAAATATATAACAACACCTATATACTATGTAAATGGAGAAGCTCATATTGGGCATGCTTACACAACATTTATAGCAGATACTTTTGCACGCTACAACCGACTTAAAGGGGAAGATACTTTCTTTTTAACAGGGACAGATGAACATGGTCAAAAGATTGAAGAATCAGCACAAAAGAACAACAAACCAACACAAGAGTTTGCAGATGAGATAAGTGCTACTTTTAAGAACCTTTGGGATGAATTTGAAATCAGCTACGACAAATTTATTCGTACAACTGATGAAGACCATAAAAAAGGGGTACAAAAAGCTTTTGAAAAAATGTACGCTAAAGGTGATATTTATAAAGATTTTTATGAAGGTCACTACTGTGTAAGTTGTGAAACATTTTTTCCAGAAACACAGCTTGTTGATGGTGAATTTTGCCCAGACTGTGGTCGTAGTACAAATGTTGTAAAAGAAGAAAGTTACTTTTTTAGACTCTCAAACTATGAAGAGAAACTTTTAAAATACTATGAAGAACATCCAGAATTTATCATGCCAAAATCTCGTGCAAATGAAGTGATAAACTTTGTAAAAGGTGGTTTGCGTGACCTTTCTGTAACAAGAACATCTTTTACATGGGGTGTGAAGATGCCTGCAAGTATTCAAGATGACAAACATGTAATGTATGTATGGCTTGATGCTCTTTTAAACTATGTTACAGCACTTGGTTATGGTGGTGATGAAGCAAAAATGAACTACTGGCCTGCTGATATTCATTTTGTTGGAAAAGATATTCTTCGTTTTCACGCTATCTACTGGCCTGCATTTTTAATGAGTCTTGATTTACCTCTTCCAAAACATATCGGTGCACATGGATGGTGGACACGAGATGGTGAAAAAATGTCTAAGTCAAAAGGAAATGTAGTACACCCTAAAGAGGTAGCTGATGCTTATGGTGTTGAAAATCTACGCTACTTTATGCTTCGTGAAGTTCCTTTTGGTCAAGATGGTGACTTTTCTCAAAGAGCTTTTATAGATAGAATAAACTCTGAACTTTCTAACGATTTAGGAAATCTTCTGAACCGTATTATCGGTATGAGTGGTAAATACAGTGATTTTAAAATAGACAGCGTTGATGTTGCAAAATATCATACAAAAGAGCTAGAAGCTATGAATACTATTTTAGATTCACTTGATACTTTCATTCAAAAACTCCAACCTCATAGATATTTAGAGGAGCTTTGGAGACTTTTTGCCATTGGTAATGGTGTTATTCAAGAGTATGAGCCTTGGGTAAAAATGAAAAATAACCAAGAAGATGAAGCTCTTGCAACAGTTGCACTTGTAGCAAATGTTCTTGCAAAAGCAGCTATTATGCTTCACCCTATTATGCCAAAAACAACAAATACCATTGCAGATGCACTTAGTTTTACTATAGATACACAAAGTTTTCAAGAACTTGTAGTTGATAAAAAACTTTTAGCAACTTTTACAATTAAAAAAGTTCCACCACTCTTCCCTCGTATAGAAGAACCTCTTATGCAAGAAGCACCAAAAGCTGAACCAAACCCTCCAAAACAAGAGAAAAAAGCACCAAAAAAAGAGGAAGCTAAAGAGCAAGATAACCTTATAGAGATTGGTCAATTTTTTGAAACATCTCTAAAAGTTGGAACAGTTGTAGAAGCTGAGGAGGTTCCAAAAAGTAAGAAACTTCTCAAACTTCAAGTAGATTTAGGGGAAGAAACACCTCGTCAAGTTGTTGCAGGAATTAAAGAGTTTTACTCACCACAAGATCTTTTAAATACACAAGTATGTGTTGTTGCAAACTTAAAACCTGCAAAACTTATGGGTATGATGAGTGAAGGGATGCTTTTAGCTGCTAAAGATGAAGATGGTCTTTGTCTTGTTCGCCCTGAAAAACCTAAGAAAGCTGGTACACCTATTGGATGAGACTTGAAAATGTCATAGCACTAACACATGGGGAGCTTGTTAACTCTCCATTTGTGCATACTTTTACAAATATCGTCTTTGATGCAAAAAATGTAAAAAGAGGTGATCTTTTTATAGCCTATGATGAGCATACTATTGAAGATGCTATTTTCAATGGTGCTTATGGCATTATTTTTGATAAACCAACACAAATAAGTGACAGCGAAATAGCATGGATAAAAGTAAAAAATCTTGATGATGCTCTTTTAAGGCTTTTACGTTTTCGTCTTATAGACAAAAAGATAACTGTATATGAGTGTGATAGTATTACTTTAGAACTTGCTACACAACTTGTTACAGATAACTCTTTTATTCCTATTGTAGGTGATATCAAAACAGTTTTTCCACGATTGGAATCTATTGCTGAAGATGCAACAGTACTTTTTTCCCCTACCGATACAACTGTTGATATTTTTACAAAACTACACCCTTTACCTACACCTCAATCAACACTTATTACAGTTGTGGAGCAAACACTGTTTGAAACTTCTTTTATTTATGAAAATATCTATTATGAAAGACAACTTTTAAGCCCTCTTTTTATCCCTTACTTAGAGAAACTTCTTTATTTACTCTCTACATGTAAAATAAACTTTCGTCTTAAAAAATTTACACCTTTAAAACATTTTGAAGCTATCTTTGTAAACAAAAAGTTTGAAAGAAAAGAGTTTGGAACAACTGAAAATGTACTTATTTTTGAACCAACACCATCTTTTGCACAAGAAGAAATATCATTTCTTCAAAACAATGCAGCCTGGGCAGAATTACTCTACATTCTACCTAAAGACTTATATCAAAAAGAGCATAATGAACATTATTGTTATTATACTCATGAAAATGAAATTCGTACACTTTTAAAGAAAAACCCTTTTCATTTTGCACTTCTTGTCGGAGTAACACCAACATTCTTAGATACACCACTAGTTGAAAAAAAACAGATGACACTTTTTGATTTTTAAAGGAAATAAATACCATGGATAGAAGAACATTTTTAACAACAACGACAGCAGCAACAGCCTCTTTAGCTCTTAGTGGTTGTAATGAAAACAATCGTCAGGCCATAGATTATTCAAAACATCCAAAAAAACATCTAGGTGATAAACATATAAACATTAACAGAAATAAAAAAACTGTTATAAAACTTGCTACAAGTTGGCCTGCACATTTTCCTATCATGGGGACAGGTGTTGAGAAGTTTGCTCAAAGAGTAAAAGATATAAGTGGTGGCTCTTTAGAAATAAAACTCTATCCAAAAAATGTACTTGTTCCTGCTTTAGCTGTTTTTGATGCTGCAAGTGCTGGACAAATTGATGCTTTTCACTCAGGACCTTATTACTGGAAAGGGAAAAATTCAGCATTTTCCCTTTTTAGTGGAATTCCTTTTGGCTTTACTGCTGAAGAAGTAAATTCGTGGATGCTTTATGGTGGAGGACTTGAACTATGGAGAGAACAATATGACAAATATAATCTTTTCCCTCTTTTAGGAGGCAACACTAACATTCAAATGGGTGGATGGTTTCGAAAACCTATTAACTCTTTAGCCGATATGCAAGGACTCAAAATGCGTATTCCTGGTCTTGGAGGAGAAGTATTTTCAAAAATGGGAGTAAACCCTATCCTTCTTCCAGCTGGAGAAATTTACACATCACTTGAAAGAGGTGTTATTGATGCTACAGAGTGGGTTGGACCTGCACTTGACATTAAAATGGGATTTTACAAAGTAGCACCATATTATTATTCAGGATGGCATGAACCAGGTTCTGTTTTAGAACTTACTTTTAACAAACATACATGGAATAAACTAGCATTTGAGCATCAAGCTATGATTGAAGTTGCAAGTAGTGAGATGAATGCAAATATGACGTATGAATTTCATGCACAAAATATTCAAGCATTACAAAAACTTAAATCTTTAGATGTAAAACTTCTTCAATTTCCTAAGGAAGTGACAGAAGCAGGGAAAAAAGCACTCAAAGATGTTGTTGAAGAATTAAGTGAAAAAAATCAAGATTTTGCTAAAGTTTATACATCTATAAGTCAGTATTTAACTCTTTCAAAAGCATGGAGTGATGCAAGTTTAGGCTATTTTTTAAACATTCGCTAAAAATATTTAAACAATATTACTTTTTATAGTGTATGCTTCTAAAAAAATAAAAGGGATTTTTTTGCGCTTACTTATTTTCGTTGGTTTTTTACTTACAAACCTTTATGCTTCAACATATAAAGGTCAAATAGTAGACATAACAAACAATAAACCTCTTGAAAATGCTTCTGTTTGTGATGCAAAAAAATGTGTTTATACACAAAAGAATGGTTTTTTTATACTCAAATCACAAGATACTCTTTTTCATGTCAAAGCAAGAGGCTACAGACCATTTAGTTTTACAACACAAAAAGAAGCCTTACATGTAAGACTTCAACCTATAAAAGTAAAAGCACTTTATCTTACTTTTTGGGGTGCAAGCAACAACTCAAAAACACTCAAAAATATACTCAAGCTTATTCAAGAAACTGAAGCTAATGCCATTGTTGTTGATGTAAAAAATGAATATGGTTCTACACAATTTCTTACAGGATTTACAGAAGCTAATAGCTACGGTGCTCACAAAAATCGAACAAACAGAAATATTCAAAAATTTATACAAACAATGAAAGAACACAACATCTATACCATAGCACGTATAGTTACTTTTAAAGACGAACTTCAAGCATCACATAATTATGATTATGCTATTAAAAAAAATGATGTAAATAAAACAATTTGGAGAAACCATGATCATATGGCATGGGTTGATCCTTTTGATAAAAGATCTCATAACTATGCAATCTCTATAGCAGAAGAGGCAGCAAAAGTTGGTTATGATGAAATCAACTTTGACTATATCCGTTTTCCAGCTAAAAAAGGGTTGGTTCTTTCTAAAAAAAACACACAAGAAAATCGTATACAAGCGATAGAAAGTTTTTTAGACGAAGCACAAGAAAGACTAAGAAAATATGGTGTTTTTATTTCTGTTGATACCTATGGAAATATCTGCTGGGCAAAAGATGATAATGGCATTGGGCAAACAGTAAGCTCACTTGCTGCTCATGCTGACTATTTAGCACCAATGCTCTACCCTTCTGGATTTTCTTATGGGTCTTTCCATTTCAAATATCCATCAAAACATCCTTATGATGTCATTTATAGAAGTATAAAACATATTCAACCTCTTGTAGAATCTTCTCAGGTACGTCCATGGTTACAATATTTTCGAGACTATACAAAACCAAAAATTCCTTATCAAAAAGAGGAAGTTCAAGCACAAATTCAAGCAACAAAAGATGTTGGAACTAATGGCTGGATGCTATGGTCACCTTCAAGCAAGTATCATAAAGAGTATTTAGAAAGATAAGGATACTTGCTGAAGTTTTTTACGACACTCTTCAGCTCTTGAAAGGTACTGTGCTACAAGTTTATGAAATGCTTTTGAATGGTTCATATATACAAGATGAGCTAGTTCGTGAACAACAACATAATCAATGAGTTCTTTTTCAACTTTCATTAATTGCGTATTAAAAGTAAGCACTTGTTGTGAACTACAACTTCCCCACCTTCTTTTCATTTTTCTAAATTTAATCTCTTGATACTCAAGGGACATCAACTTTGAAAAATACTCTACTCTTTGTGTTATATACTCTTTAGCCAAAGAGTGATAAAAATTGTTATATGTAGCAATAATCTTCTCTTGAGATGTATTTTGTGGAAGTTTTTGTAGTTTATGACAAAGAGATTCAAGGGGTTTTTCTTCAATACTATAAAGCTTTCCAAAAACTAAAGCTTCTTTTTTTAGGCTTACATGTAAGCTTTTTCTTTGAGAAATTTTTTCTCTTTGTTTTTCAATCCATTTTCTTTTTTTTTCTAAAAGAGTAAATAGATATTTTTGCGATTTTATTGGTGTTTTCACCCAAACATCTCTAGAAGATTTTATCGAGATGTAGGTGTTTTTTAAAGAGGGTTTATACTCTACATGTAAAGTGTAATTTGTATATTCAAATGTATCAATTTTCATAAGAGATAGGGTCTTGTACCCCAGCAATTTCAAAGCCATTAAGTCTTAGACGGCAACTATCACATACACCACATGCCTTCTGTTCATTTTTATAGCAACTCCATGTAAGTTCTAATGGTACATGAAGATTTAGTGCTTCTTTAACTATTTGGGATTTTTTAAGATGCACAAGTGGCATTTTTATCTCTATATTTGTACTCTCTTTTGTTCCAAGGTTTATAGCATTTTGCATCGCTTGAATGTATGCTTCACGACAATCAGGGTATCCACTACTATCTTCTTCTACAACCCCAATACTAATAACACTTGCACCCTCTTTCTCTGCTATAGCCGCTGCCATAGATAAAAAGATTCCATTTCTAAAAGGTACATAAGTTACAGGTACACCCTCTTCTATACCACCGGTTGGAACATCTATCTCTCTATCTGTAAGTGCAGAAGCACCAAGCTTTGCAAAAAAATCTAAATCAAGTACATATCTGTTTGAAACATTAAGAGCATCACAAATATTTTCAAAACATTGCAATTCCTTCGTCTGTGTTCTTTGGTCATAATTAAAATGGACTGCTATAATCTCATACCCATCATATTTCATCATATAGGCACTTAATGTGGAGTCCATTCCACCACTCATTATACAAACTGCTTTTCTTTTATTTTCATCTGTTTTCATAATGTAATTGTACCATTAATTCTTTTTAAAAGAAAAAAATTATAAAATACATATACAACTTATAACAAGGAGGTACTATTATGCAAGTATCATCTACTGGTTCTAACGCTAGTTTGCAATCGGATGCGCAAACTGGTGCTATGAAAAAAGCTATAGATACACAGCAACAACAAGTAACGTCATTACTTGATTCGTCGCAACAACAAATGCAACAACTACAACAACAAAATACAGCTAAGATAACAGGTCTTGGTGGTAATTTAAATATAATGGGCTAATAAAGCCCATTATATAAGCTCCTTTTCGATAAAATTCCATTTATGATTGATATTGATAATAAAACTTCTTTTGAAGTAAATGAACCACAACTTTTGCATATAGCAAAAACACTTACAAACAAAGAGATTGAACTTCTCATAACCACAAATGAAGAGATACAACTTATAAATCAAGAAACTAGAGGTATTGACAAACCTACAGACGTTTTAAGTTTTCCTTATGAAGAGATGCCTATGGCACCCCTTGGAAGTATAGTAATCTCCATAGATTTTGTAACAAAAAAAGCACAAGAGTTTGGGCATACACCAGATGATGAATTTGCCCTTTTATTTATTCATGGTTTACTCCATCTCTTAGGATATGACCATGAAGTAGACAATGGCGAGATGCGAGAGAAAGAGAAAACTCTCATCGCTGAATTTCAACTACCAAAAAGTCTTATAGTAAGAACACAAGGAGAATAGATTTGGATTACATTATATTTTTAGTAGCGATGGCTGCACTCATTTATGGTGCTGATTTTATTATAAAAGAATCAGAGCGTATTGCTCTTCATTATGATATTTCCCATTTTGTTATTGGTGCTACACTTGTAGCTTTTGGTACTTCACTTCCAGAAATGGCAGCTTCTATGATGGCATCATATCATGGTAAAAGTGATATGGCGGTTGCCAATGTTGTGGGAAGTGTTGTTTTTAACATCTCTTTAGTACTTGGTATCGTCTTTTTTATGGCAAAAGCTATGAATCCACAACGAAATCTTTTTGCACAGGACAGTGCATGGGTTGTTATTCCCCCTGCTATTTTTTATGTCATGATTCAAGATGGAGAAATAAGTCGTTTTGATGGTATTTTATTTCTTATGATGATGGTTTCTTATCTTATGTTTTTATTTACAAGTTCTAAAGATGATTTAGAAGGTGAAATAGATGAAGATTTAGTAAAAGAAAAATTTGCATGGGGAAGAACTATAGGATTTTTAGCTATAGGTTTTCTTCTAACCATTGGTGGTGCAAATTTTGTTGTTGAAAGTGCAACACATATTGCTCGTCATTTAGGTGTAAGTGAATGGCTGATAGGACTTTTCCTCATCTCCCTTGGAACATCACTTCCAGAACTTGTTGTTTCTGTGGTTGCTGTAAAAAAAGGGAATGCTGAGATGAGTATAGGAAATATTATAGGTTCTAATGTCGCAAACTTTTCAATGGTTTTAGGGGGTTCTGCACTTATTAACCCTTTACATGTAGATGTTGCAGCAACAAGTTATGACATTATGATTCTTTCTGTCACATCATTGACACTTCTTTTCATTTTAGCGAATAAACTTTACAACAAAGCAGGTTCAATTTTCTTACTTACTATCTTAGCACTTTTTATTGCGCACTCTTTTTAAAAACTACTTTATATAACCAAGCTCTATGAGCTTGTTATATATATCTGAAACTATACCACCAGCTGCATGACCACCATGTCCACCATGTTCTACAAGTACTGTTACAACATACTGAGGGTGCTTATAAGGTCCGTAGGTTGTTATCCATGCATGTGAACGATTATAGTAAGAGAGTTCATGTTCAAGCTTTCTTTTCTTAATATCTTGCTTAATACCAATCACCTGTGCCGTTCCTGTTTTTCCTGCTAGCTTAATTTTTGCATGTAGAAAATGAGATGCTGTCCCCTTAGGATGGTTACATACCTGATACATAGCTTTTCTTATAATAGGAAGCGCTTTTTTCTCTTTAGGTGTTAAAACATCTTTAAACTTAGGCTTATAAGCTTCCTCCCCTATATATTTTGCAAAATGGGGTGTTGGTAATTTTCCACTTGCTATAAGTGCTGTTTGTTGTGCAATTTGTAAAGGAGTTACAAGAAAATCTCCTTGCCCTATCGACATGTTAACAGTTTCACCTATATTCCATAGTTTTCCATACTTTTGCATTTTCCAAAGACGAGAAGGAACAACACCTATAAACTCATTAGGTAAATCTACTCCTGTTTTTTTACCATAGCCATAACGTTTAAGACCTTTACTCATTTTCTCATTACCAAGGACTAAAGAGCCTTTATAAAAAAAGTCATCACAACTCTCACGAATCGCTTTTACAATATTTGTTTTTCCATGTCCTTGACGTTTCCAACAACGAAAAACACGTCCACTAAGTTTCAAATGAGACTTACATGTAACACTCCAATTTTGATTCAAATCAGTTGTTATATAGAGTAAACCTAAAGAGGGCTTTATTGTTGAACCAGGTGGATATAAACCGTGTGTCATTTTGTTTGTAAATGGATGGTCCAAACTTGAAGCAAGGGTATTGTACATTTTATAGCTCATACCTGAAACAAAAATGTTTAAATCATAGTTTGGAAAACTTCCTGCTGCTATGATAGAACCATTTGTATCCATTACAATCACAGCACCTACTTTATCAGCAAAAAGTTTCGTAATATATTTTTGTAAATCCATATCTAAAGTAAGCATTAACTTTCTTTGCTCATCAGCTGCTCTATACTCTAACTCTTTGACCTCTTGATTACTCGCATTTACCTGAATTACCCTCTCACCTGGTGTACCTTGTAAATAAGTGTTATAAAACTTTTCTATACCTGTTTTTCCAGTGTACCCAATAAGCTCTATAAGAGGATCGTCTTTAATATCGTTTTGATTTGCTCGTGCCACATACCCTATCATATGTGCTGCAATATTTTTATAAGGGTAGTATCTCTTAGGTGCTGAAACTATTTTAATATTCTTACGTAAATTAAGACGTGAGTATACAGGTATCATCTCTTGATAAGGTACAAAATCAACAACATCTATAAAATTATGATTATAAAAAGAATCTTTACGTAAATAATTTTTTCTAATTTTATTTTCATCAAGTTGAGGAAAAAGTTTCATTATGTTGCTAAGCTCTTTTTCAAAAGCTCCTTGCATTTTTTTTGCACGAAGATGTGGTGCAAACTGTATTTTAAAACCTAATTTATTAATAGCAATTGGTCTATTTTTTCTATCTACAATCTCCCCTCTTACGGGAGCTATACTCTCATGTTTAATAGTGTTTTGCAATGACAACTTTTTATAATAATCATTTGATTCTACTGCTAAAGAAAATACTCTTACTATAAGTGTCAACCATACAACAGCAAAAAGAAAGAGTATAAATTTAACTTTTATATTACTATTCATAAAAGACTCACTATAAAAAACTCTATTATTATATAGTAAATTATATAATAACTAAGATGAGGTACACTTAGCATAAAAATACTTCCAATAAGACTTAAAAAAAGAAAATATCCCACATAAACTAAAGTAACAAGAGACAAACGAATACACCATCTACAAGAAAAATTTTTCTCTATTTTTGGCATAATAACTTTTTTTAGAAGATAAAAAAAGGCTATAGAACTAAAAAGAATATACCCAAAATTAACCTCAAAAATTATAAGACATAAAAAAATTAAAAAAGTATGTAGAGGATTTTGCTCCTCTAATGTTCTTGCAAATAAAATATATAAAACAGAAAAAAGAGGGGGTAAAAAAAGATACATAGTACTTAATGAGCTATAAAGCACAAAAAGTGCTACATAACCAAAAGGTACTAAAGATTTTTGATGAGAGATACTTCGTTGCATACAGGAAAATGTTTACATTTAATACAGTCTGCCCAAATTTTATGTTCAGGAAGAGACTCTTTTGGAATTTCTACAAAACCTAAGCGTTCAAAAAATGATTGTTTATATGTTAGGCTTAATACACGTTGTATACCTAGTTCTTTTGCTTCATCCAAAGCTTTATATATAAGTTTTTCTCCTATTTTTTGTCCTCTAAAATTTTCTTTGACAATTAAAGAACGAATTTCAGCTAAATAAGCAGTATGGATGTGTAGTGCAGTAAAACCTATAAGTTCATTATCAAGATACGCCAAAATATAAGAACGAATATTTGTCGCTATCTCATCTTCACTTCTCTCTAAAATAATACCATTTTGTACTTCAGGAAGGACTAAAGCCCTCATTGTAGCTATATCTGATAGTTTTGCTTTTACAAACTCAACTTGCATCACTATTTTCTTTTAAAATATCATAAATTACTTGTATAACTTTTTTCGTTCCACGTTTTTTTGCACTTGAAACCATAAGTGCATTAGGAAATTCTCTTCTTAAAGCACTTTGCTCTTTTTGATTGAGTTTATCAATTTTTGTAAAAATCTGTAAAATATACTGATGCTCTTGAGCATTTGAAAGTAAAAATTCACTTACTTGTGTATCTATTTCTAAATGTGGATGACGACAATCGATAAGATGAATAAAAATCTTAATCTGCTCTCTCGTTGCTATATAATCAGTAAGGTTTTTTTCCCAGTCATGCTTTTGAGATTTTGAAACTTTTGCATAACCAAAACCAGGTAAATCAACAAATTTTGCTACTAATTTCTCATCTGTATCTCTATCCATAAAAGTAACATCAAAGTAATTAATAAGCTTTGTTTTTCCTGGTGTAGACGAGACTTTTGCTAGCCCTTTATGGTTGGTAAGTGCATTCAAAAGAGAACTTTTTCCAACATTAGATCTCGCCATAAAAACAACTTCATTGCACTCCTCTGACTCAGGTGCAGCTGCTACATTTGGTGCTGACGTTATAAACTTTGCATCAACGATATCTACCATTATTTTTTCTCCTCTTTTTCTTGCTTTTGTTCATCGGGAATATCAAAAATCATCATTACAGGTTCTGTTTTAACCCCTTTTGCATATGCTTTACCACTGTTTAGTTTTAAAACAACTTCATCACCCAAAATCTCTTTTTTATCATTAAGTTGCTGAAGGTGTACATTACCAAAGAATTGATACTCTTTTCTTTTTGGTGCATAAATAACTTTTTGAGCGACACCACCATATTGTACCTTTTCTTTTGTTGTTACAAGAAATGAAACATCGCCTCGTGCTACAAACTTAGTTGGTTTGTTATTTTTATCAGTATATATACTTACTTCTGAAGCGTTTAGCTCATCACTTCCCTTTACTATACGAACATCACCACTAAAAATAGATAACCCTTTTTTCTGATCTGCACTAAATTTGTTTGCTTTTATTTTTAATTCTTCTGCAAAAGAAGAAAAAGCTAAAAATATAAATAAAAAAAGTATCCACTTCATCTGTTTTCCTATTGTAAATTGTATTGTGCTTGCACATTTTTAGACAAGACTCTCTTTTGTATAGCATTATAACGTAGATATGAGCCATGAATAACACCATCATTAAACTCTAAAACATAACTATCATCACTTCCAACGATAGAACTGTTTGTATCATAATAAGCATGTTGAGTTTTAAATATAAATCCATCTTTTTGCAACGAAGTATATACTACATTTCCATCCAAATATACAACAGAAGAGTTTTCTCTGTAAAGCCCCTTGTTTGCTAACATATTGGCTCTATACTCTTTTGAATAATCTGTATAGTTAATATCTCTTAGTACATATCTATCATCATATTTTGCAGCACTGCTTCCTAAAACCTGTGTTTTAAGTCCCTGAGTATTGAGCTCATACATCGTAAAGTTTTGAAACTCAAATCGTGGTGTTTCAACATACTCTCTTTCTTTAATATCAAGTGGTTTAAAAAGAAAAAAGATAACAAGTAAAACCGATAAAATAATACCAAAAAGTGCATTTATATTAATGATAAACCCTTTTTATAAAACATCTTTTGTACTAGGTATACCAACACGATTATTATATGTTGTTGCTCTACGAAGAGCTACAGCCATAGCTTTAAAAGCTGCTTCAATGATATGGTGCTTATTCTTTCCTCTTAACTCTATTAAATGTGCGCTAATACGTGCATTTAAAACGAAAGCTCTAAAAAACTCTTCAACTAGTTCAACATCAAAACGACCAACTTGCCCCTCTACATCAAGTTCAAAAACTAAAAAAGGGCGATTTGAAAGATCTAGATCACAAGAAACACATGCTTCATCCATTACAATGTTTGCACTTCCAAAACGTTCCATATCTTTTACTGGGTAAATAGCTTCTGCAATTAAACCCCCTAAAACGATACCTACATCTTCAACACTATGATGATCATCTATATGTGTATCACCCTTACATGTAACTTCTAAATCTATTAAAGAATGCTTTGAAAAACTCTCAAGCATATGGTCTAAAAACCCTACACCTGTATTGATAGAACTTTTTCCTGTTCCATATAATTCTAAACTTATACTAATGTCTGTCTCTTTTGTTTTTCGTGTTTTTGAAATCATTTTTTAATCCTCTCTTACAATAAATGCGTTTTTAAATTTACCTTGTTCTTTATAATTTCTTGCTTCATCTTCACTTTTAAATCCAGTAAGCCATACTTTAAACATTCGTGTATTGTTGGTTTGCATATCTTTTATAATAGTTGTATACCCATCGGTATGATTATACTTCTCTTGAGTATAAATAGCACCATTTATCTTCGTAAAAGAACCTATTTGCAATGCATAATGACCAGCCATAGACATTTTTTGTGGTCTATGTTGTAACTCTCGTCTTGTTGGTATAGCTTTTTCACCTTTTTTTGCAAAACCAATAACACGAAGACGTACAGGAGCAGTTCCTGTTGGAATCATACCTATTTTTTTAGCAGCCGCTTTAGAAAGGTCTATAATACGTGTTGCAACAAAAGGACCTCTGTCATTAATACGAACAACTGCTTTTTTTCCATTTCTTTTATTGGTAACTTCAACAATAGTATTCATAGGAAGTGTTTTATGTGCTGCTGTCATCTCCCACATATTATATTTTTCACCATTTGAGGTAAGCTTACCATGAAAATCAGGACCATACCAACTTGCTATACCACTAAAAGTATCTCCAACTTTAACTGTCCTAGGATAGTAAGTTACACCATGTACCTTATAAGGTCTCATTGTTGGATGAGAATATTTTTTAGTATCTGTTGCATAATGTTGTGTATTATATTTTGTAACACCTCTTGTACTACATCCTGTTACCATAAGTAGTGCCATAAGAGCTACTAAAATAACACTGTTTACTATTTTATTCATAAAGTTTTAACCTATCTCCCACTCGAATTAAAGAACCTTTAATATGATTCTGTGTTTGTATGTTTCGCACACTTATTCTATGTGCTTTTGCTATAGATTCCAAAGTATCACCTTTACGAACCATATAATAATTTTTTGTCTTGATTTTTGAACGTTTACTTTTTTTACTAATTGGAATAATCAATTTCTGACGTAAACGTAGTCTATTTGATTTCAAATGATTAAAATCTTTAATTACCCTATAAGAAACACCATAACGCTTCCCTATATACGAAAGATTATCACCACGCTTCACTATATGAACTTTATAAATTTTTTCTATAGGAGCTGGTGTATACTTCTGTTTAAATTCTGCTAACTTGACATAAGGAATATATACATTGTATTTTTTAGCATACGGTGGTACAAAATCATACTTTAAATGTCTATTTAACTTTTGTAAATCTTTGAGTGGAATGTGCAAAATCTGTGAAAGTCTTTGCAAAGATTCTCCACTTGAAAGCTTAACAGTTGCTATGGAGTAAGCATTCGCACGATTTAAAAGGTACTCATACTCACTATTTAAAAGATAACGTTCATCACTTCCTATAAGAGCTAAAGCTACTATCTTACGAATGTAATATCGACTCTCTTTTGGAATGTACTTTTTCTTTTCATCAGCTAAGACTGAAAGCTCATCTGTTTTTGCTTTTCGAATTGCTTTGTTTAAACATCCACCACCACAGTTATATGCAATAGCTGCTAAGTACCACTTTCCAAAACGTTTATGAAGTGCAGAAAGATACTTTGCTGCTGCTTCTGTTGACTTAATAAGATCTCTTCTCTCATCAACATATTCATCTACTTTAAGATTATAAAGTTCAGCTGTTCTTGGCATAAACTGCCATAAACCCGTTGCCCTTTTTGAAGAATATGCTTTTGTCTGAAAATTTGATTCAGCCATTGCAAGATATAAAAATTCCTGTGGTACATCATACTTTGCAAGTGTATTTTTAATAGCAGGTATAAAAAGATAGGCCTCTTCCATTGCTCTAAAAAAGTGCTTGTCTCCCTTTAAAATACGCTCTTTCATTTTATTCATGATAGGATCGTATAAAAAAGAGGGTTCTATATCAAAAGAGTTTAAAAGTTCTAACTCTTTTTTATAGTTTGATTCATAGGTCAAATTAGCATATAAAAACAATGGAAAAAATAAAATAAGAAAATATTTAATCATAGATAACTTTATATAAAAAATTTTATTTATTATATCGAAAAAATACTTTATATGGAGTTCTAAAGCCTCAGACTAAGAAATCTTAAATAATTCCAAAGCATTTTTTGTTGTTAATTTTTCTAAATCATCTACTGTTTTTTCTAGTAATTCTGACATCTTATTTATCACCAATGTAGTGTATAAAGGCTCATTTCTTTCCCCTCTATGTGGTGTTGGGGTTAAGTATGGTCCATCAGTTTCAATCACTAACTTCTCTTGAGGAATTTTTGGAAGGACATTCACTAGCTTTTTAGCATTTTTAAAAGTCAAAACACCCCCTATACCAAAATAAAAACCTTCATTTGCTAAAGAAAGAAGTTCCTCATCTGCATTAAAACAGTGTAAAACACCTCCAACTTCAGAAGCATTTTCCTCTAAAAGAACAACTTTTGCATCATGAGAAGCATCACGAATATGTACTATAAGGGGTTTGTTATACTTCTTAGCAAGTGCTATTTGAGCTACAAATACCTCTTTTTGAACTCTTTTTTCTGCCTCTTTTTCTTCATCACTTCCCTCTAAACGAAAGTAGTCAAGACCACATTCTCCTATAGCAACACATTTGGGATGATGAACATACTTTTCAAAATCGAGTGTATAAAAAGATTCTTTATCATAAGGGTGAACACCTATAGCAAAATAAACATCTTCATAACGCTCTGCAATCCCTACTGCTTTTGACAATGTTTTTGGATCAGCACCAGGAATAATAAACTTAGCAACACCACCCTCTTTTGCTCTTTGAATTACCTCTTCTAAATCTTCATCGTAACGACTGTCATCCAAGTGTATATGTGTGTCAATTATCATCTTTTTTCTCTCTTAATTTTTTTACATGTAAGATATTTTTCACCATTAAAACAATGAAAAACAGTGAAACTGCTACAGAAGCAACAGCTAAAAGGATTTTACCTGCCATAAAAAAATTGTAAGCAAATACAAATCCAAGCATTGCAATTATAAAACACATTTTATGCTCCTAAAAGCTCTTTAGCAAATTTTTTAGCCTCTTTTGAGATGTTTTCCCCACTTATAATTCGGGCTATCTCATCAACTCTTTGTTTACATGTAAGCTCTTTTGTTTTTGAAATAGTACCATCTTTATAGATTAAAAAGTGTTGATCTCCCATCGAAGTAAGTTGTGGTTGATGAGAAATCACAAAAATTTGAAAACATTTTGCAAGTTTTTTAAGCACTTTTGCAACACTCATAGACTCTTCACCACTTAAATTTGCATCTATCTCATCAAGCATTAAAACACCTCCGTTTTTATGCATAAATTCACTTTTTAAAGCAAGTACAGCAAGACGTAAACGATTAAACTCCCCTGTACTTATTTTACTTAAAGGTGTATCACTTAGTTCTATAGATATAAGATCTTTCCCATCATACTCAAAATCCTTACATGTAAGCACTATTTTTGCATCTCGAAGATATAACTCTTTGAGATACAAATTTAAACTCTGCTCAAAATTTTTCAGTGCTCCAAACCGTAACTCACTTAATGAAGAAGCATATTTTTCCACCTCTTTTTTAAGTGTTTCACAACGCAATAAAAGTTGCTCTTTTTCATTTTCTATATTTTCATATTTTTGAAGTTCTATCTCTTTTTGCTGCTTATATGCAAGTGCTTCTTCTATACTTCCATAACGTCTTTTTAAACCACTAAGTGCTTCTATACGATTTAATACATCTTCAACATCAACATCTTCTAGTGTCAAGAAACGTTCTTGTGCCTCTTCAAAAGTAGCTCGAAGTTCATTCATCGCATCATCAAAAAAACTACAAGAGATATCTAAACTCTCTAGTGCATTACATACAAGATGCTCATACTCAAATACACCACGTGCATTTGTAATGTTCTCTAAAACCTTTTCTTTTCGTGAAAGTTCTTTTTTTATCTCTAAGAGCTCTTCATCTTCACCTATTTTTGGGTTTATGTCTTCTATTTTTTTTATTTCAAAAGAAGCAAACTCTTTAAGCTCAACAATACGCCGCTCTTCATCTTCAATAATTTGTAATGCTTTAAGGGATTCTTTGTATTTTTGAAAGTTTTCTTGATAATGTTGTTTTATCTCATAAATAGAAGGATTATCTAACGCTATACGATTATCAAGAATATAAAGAAGATTTTCATTAGAAAAATCACTAAAATCTTTAAGACTTAAATGTCTTAAATAAGATGAAGAAACACTTCTCATCACTTTTTTTGAAACACTTTGATTATTAATGAAATAGCGAGATTTCTCTTTTTTTATATGTTTAAAGATGTTTATTTCATCATTTTCAATTCCAAGTTGCTGCGCATCAATACTCCAAGTAACACTACTTTCACAAACACGTGCATCACAAGAGGAAGCACCAACTGAACTTAAAATAGCATCCATAAGAATGGACTTACCACTCCCACTAGGTCCAGTAAAAACAATTAAACCTGCTTGTAAATTTAACTCGACTTCTTGAAAACTTAAATACTCTTTTAAATAAAATCTTTCAATCATATACAGTCCCCTTTGTATAGAAAAATACCATTTCTAAAACAAAGAGTACATCTTTTTTGTCATACAGTCTATAATTATGACAAATTGCCATATTTTTTAAAGAAGAACTTTTCCATAAAGTGTTTCTTGATAATAAAGAGACTTTTTATTGCTTACTTGATACTCCTCTTTAGGATTAAATATAACAAACTCTTTACTTCCCACTTCAAGTTTACCCTTCTGTTTTGCTATAGTTTTAGCAGGGTTTTGAACACAAAGTTTTATTAACTCTTCCATCGTAATAATGCCCTCTTTCACAAGCTTCGTATAATAGAGTGGCAGTCCATCACCCAAAGAAGCCGAACCATAGGCAGCATCATAAAAAGCAACCTCTTTATTCACAGGTGAATTTGGTTGATGCAGTAATGTTAAAGTATCTATATTACCTTCTTGAAGATGTTTTTGAAGTGCTAACATATCATTGCGAGATGGTAATGGTGGATCAAATTTTGCCATAGTATTAAACCCTTGACACGCTTCATCACAATTAACAAGATGGTGTAAAGAAACCTCACAACTCACTAAAACACCCTCCTCTTTTGCCTTACTTATAAGCTCCACTGAACGAGGAGAAGCTATAGATTTGAAAAGAATTTTTATCTCAAAATGGCGTGCTATCTCTATCATTCTTGAAACATGAAGTACCTCACTAAGTTCAGGAATTCCAGCGAGTCCAAGTTGTGAACATACATCCCCATCTAACATCACCCCTGCATTAATAAGAGAGTTATCTTCAGCTTTACAAAAAAGTGTCACACCATACATTTTGACATACTCAGCTATTTTAATAGCAAGATTATTTTTTGCTATGGTACTCATATAAGGTGCAACAACTCCCTTTTTAAGCATAATGG
>Ga0256828_1000600_pt1 | contig 23719 bp, 18 predicted proteins | sample CV88metaG_FD_185993 | JGI IMG/M metagenome (GOLD analysis project Ga0256828, IMG submission 185993) | Hydrothermal vent microbial communities from East Pacific Rise, Pacific Ocean - CV88 | ecosystem: Environmental > Aquatic > Marine > Hydrothermal vents | place: Pacific Ocean: East Pacific Rise...
TCTCTATATTGTTTTTGAAAGGTATATATGAAATTTCGAGTAACTGTTATTATTTTAACTTTAATATTATTTTTTTTAGGAGGGTATATTGTAATATCAAAACATGAGATAGGAAATAAAGATCAAAATATTACTATTCCAGCTATTGTTGTACCAAAAAGAACCATGGAATTTAAAATAGAAAAAATAGATGATAGTGTACTCTCTTTTGCAGGAGTTTTTTCTAAAGAGGAGTGTGTTAAAAATATTAGTAACTTGTTAGCCAATAAAAAAATTTTATATGATATTCGAGTGGATCCTAAATTGGTAGATAATAAGGAGATTATACTTTTAATGGATCAGATTTTGCCTATTATTCGCGATAGGTATACCACATGGCTTATTTTTTATAAAAATCGAAAATTGCTTATTGATGGTGAAACCACCTCTAAAGTGAGTAATGAGAAAATAAATAATTTACTTACTTATTCAAAAGTTAATAGTTTTAATAATACCAAAATAAAGGCTATAACGGTTCAAGACAAAGATTCTGAAGTTGTTGATTATTTAGAAAAAATTATAAGCACCCGAGAAATAGATAAAAATCAAGATTTTACAGATGGTGAGGTTGAGACAATTTTATTTAATTTAGAAGAAGTTGTGGATATAGAAAAAGAGAGAAGTAGCCAAAAGAATATAATGGTTAAGAAAAAGGAAAAGATTAAAAAGAAGAGGAGAGCAGAAAAAAAGAAGAAAAAAAATATCATACATTGGCAGAAAAAGAGTACACAGGTAAGCCATTTAAAAGATAGGGAAAAAGAGAAAAAAAATGAGACTTTTGTATCCAAAAACTTAGATACACCTTCGGTATCTGAGGTTGAGCATTATCAGAAGCTTTTGAAAAAAAATATGCCAGATGAAGATATCTTAGCTTTACCCATGGTGCAAACAGTTGATATGGATATTGAAGAGAAAATTGATAAAGGTTTGTTGCCTCCTCTGAGGACTGAAAAACCATTGGTTAAAAAAGAGCCAATTATTATCCCCTCAAAAGCAGATAAAATTGACACAACTATTCCTTGGGCAAAACTTCATGATGAGAATGAAGTGCTTGAGGGAATTGTTTCTGATGAGATTATTGCTTCTCCTGAGTTTAAAAAAGAGTAAGTCCTGCCTCTTTCCAATCTTGAATACCTCCACGATAATAGAGTATTTCTTTTTGGGGGTAGCCTATTTTTATTAGTTGTTTTATGATATCACTTGCATGTGTATCCTCAAGACCATTATCAAAAATTAGCAGTTTATGAGGAGTTTTAAAATACCATTTTTTTTGGAGTTTTTTTCCTCCTAAGAGTGTTAAAATTCTTTTGCTATATTTACTATTAGGATGGAGTAAGCTAGAGGGAATATTGATGGCTCCAGGGATAGTATTGGTGTTGTAAGCTTTGGTACTTCTACTATCAATGAGTAACATACTTTTATGTTTTTGTAATGCTTGTATAAAGTTGAGTGTTTCGATCTCTGCTACGGTTTTTACTTTGTCGATATACATGGGTTGAATACAATAAGGAGGACAGCTTTTATTGGAATCAATCTTTCGTTCTATTAAAAATACTTTGTTTTGGTAGTGAATTTTTATTGAGTCTAATGTTGGGGTTATGTTTGTTTTCTGAGGAGATACGGCTTTATTTGGGGGAGTATTGGTTAGGTTTGTTAATTTAAATGATTTCTCCTCTAAAAGAGTATTATCTTCTGTACAGCTCTCCTCTTTGTTTGTAACAGTATTGCATCCTATCTCTAGGGCAAGTATTTTGAGGTTCAAAGATGCTAAGAGGAATAGGAGCGTACTTGCCTTAAGAGATTGGTATATCATGGTAGGTCTCCTCTTATTGTTCCCTTTCTAGGGAAGCTTTCATTAGTTCAGCCAAGGTATAAGATTTTGCACCCAATTCAAAGGCCAGTACTTTTCCTTGTTTTCCTAAGACAATGGTTAAGGGAATAATGCCACTCCAGCCATAGTGGGCTTTGAGATAGGCATAAAAATTTTGGTATTGATCTCCGAGGACAATATTATAATTAATACCATACTCTTTGACTTTTTTTATGGATTCTTCTTTTGAGCCATGTTGTGCCTCAATGGCAATTACATCAAAAGTATCTCCTAAATCTCTTTTTAATTTAATAAGTTCAGGAATCTCTTTTTTACAATATTGACAATCCCAGCCAAAGACTTTTAGAAAAACGAGTTTGTCTTCAAGTCCTTGAATTTTAAATACGCTATTTTTGGCATCAATTTTGAATGTTTTATTTTGGAGTGTTTTAAAGGTAAATGTTGTATTTAGTGGTGGAAAGAGTTGTTTTGAGGGTGTTTTAAGTTGTGTATAGGTTTGGGTAGCTCTCTTTGGTTCCTGTGGTTTTTGTTTTAAAAATAGATAGTAACCTACTAAAAGTAATGAAATCATAATTAAAAAAATAATAGTAGCATTAAGAAGTTTTTGCATTGTTGACCTTTTTATGTTTTATTGTATTAGGATAACAAAAAAATTATTTATATCTTCTTTCTATTCGTATATTAATCTAAGGTCTATTCTTTCTATATGGGAATATAACAGCCAACAATAATTTTACTTTTTCATTGTTATTACCAATTGTTGGGGTATTATCTGTTTTTAATGATAATGAGGAAATAATTACGCAATGATAAAAAAACAGTTAAAACGTAAAGTTGATGGATTAGAGGGGATTAAAATTCTGTTAACAGAAGATAAAGTAATTAATCAATGGATTGTACTCTCTTTATTGGAGGAGAGTGGCATTGAAGTAGATATTGCAAAAAATGGGAAAGAGGCTATTTCTAAATACAATCAGAGCGATTATCTGCTTATTTTAATGGATATTGAGATGCCTATTATGAATGGCTACGAGGCAACTAAGATTATACGACAAAATGATAAAGATATACCCATTATTGCGTTAACTGCTAATGGTACAGCTTCTGATCGTCAAAAAACAAAAGGAGTGGGGATGAATGAACATTTACAAAAACCAATTGAGGTTGAACTTTTTTATAAAACATTTTTAAAGTATATTGATGCAGCTTGAGCGTTTGAAATTGCAAAATTTGCAACATATTGATATTGAAATAGGTTTAAAGTATCTCAATAATAATCAAGAGTTATATTTAAAAATTCTCAATAATTTTTTGGAGCGTTATGGTGATCTAAAACTTGATTTATTGTCGTTAGAGGAACTTAAGGATGTTGTTCATACGATTAAAGGTCTCTCTGCCACATTAGGAATGAGTGCATTGTCCCAAATTTCTAAGGAGATAGATGTAACAAAAATAAAAAATTATAAAAATCTTGAATTTGAATTAGATCAAGTGCTACAAGAGTTAATGGGATTATTTGTTGTGGAAGATCAACTAAAAACCATTTTAATTCTTAATGATCAAGAGATAGAGATTGATAATTTGCTCAATAGCCTAGAGTGTCGTTATGATTTATTGATTACGTTAGATCATAAAGAAGCAACAGAACTTATCAGTATTGAAAATATTGATCTGTTTCTTTTGCGTTTAGATTTAAAAGATACCGAAGGTATGGATGATCTTCTTGCGAGTGTTCGACAAAAAAATATTCCCATTATTTTAAGTACAAGCAGTCAAATTTTGAAAAAACACGAAGAATTTTTACTGGTTAATGGTTCGGAGTCTCATCAACTTATTACTGCAATAGAAACGATGCTAACGTTATAGAATATTCTATTTTGGCATGTTTATTGTCTGTAATATTAATATTTGTTTTTTGGTATTTTTTATATTTAATTAATTTATAAAATAATATTTTATATTTATTTTTTAAGAAAAAATTAAATATTTAAAATATATACTCCTTATTGAGAATTTAAAAATATTTTAAAAGGTATAAAAATGAGAGCAGTATTATTATTATGGATGGTTTTTTCTTCAATGGCATTTTCAGATATCAAAGTGATGATCTCCAATGAGCATAGATTAATTTCGGTATCACATCAAAAATTGGCTGATCTTTATCTTGGGAAAATAGACAGTATTAATGGTATCAAAGTTATACCCATAGACAACAAAGAGAGCTATACAGAATTTTATAAACAAATTATAAAGAAGAGTCCAAAACAGATGAAAGAGTATTGGATGAGAGAGATGTATGAAGGAAATCGTATTCCTCCTAAAAAAATGTCTACCAAGGAGATCAAAAGAATCATGAAACATCGTAAAGTAATTGCCTATGGGCGTACTAAACTTGATGGTACCATTGTTATGAAAATTAATTAAAACAAATGTTACTAAATGAATACAATTTAGTAACTATTATTATTTATCCTAATTTTTATGGTTAGTTATATGTGAAAAATGTTATTTTGTATGTTTTACATATTTCTATAATGTTAGGATTTAAAAATATTAATGTTTAATCTAACGATACTCTTTAAATTACGGATTGTTTCTATCACCATTTTGCTTTTTTTTTCAATTTATTTAATGGTAAGTTATCTTTTTACCCATCAGCATATTAATGAGATACAAGCCATTGATCAACGTTATTTTCCTGTGGTCTCTTTGAGGAATGAGAATTTAAAACTTTTTAATCAAATGGAAGATCTCTTTCAATATATAGGAAGAACCGATGAATTGGATCAAATTAAATATGCACAAGAGAAGAGAAATGCTATTTTAGCCAATTTGAAACAGCTTAAAAAATATGATAATGATTTGAATATCACTCAAGAGAAATATTTGATTCAAGAATATTATAATAGAAGTTATACGGCACTCTCCCGTTTTGTTAAAGAGGAAAATTTAGATGTGATGTTTGCGACCAGACCTCTCTTTCAGAAAACAAAAGAGATGTTTGAGCAAAAAAAGAAAGAGGCTTCCTCCTCTTTTAAAGCAGCACTGAATCGCCTCTCTAGTACCACCAATAATCTTTTTAATTTTACCCTTTTTTTCTCGCTAATCTCCTTGGTTATTTTAATGACCATTATGTTGTATCTCTATTTTAGTATACAACGTCGATTTCATAAAGTTATCTCTGCTTTGGATAATCTACGTAATGATAATCCTGATTTTTCTACCAAAATGGTAGTAGAGCAAGATGATGAGATTGGTTATATTGTGGGAGGCTTTAATCATCTCCAAGAGAAGTTACACAAAGATTATCTCCATTTGAGTGAACTTAAAGAGAAAGCAGAGGTAGCCGTTAAGGTAAAATCTATATTTTTGGCCAATATGTCACATGAGATACGTACACCTGTTAACGGTATTGTGGGAATGAGTTATTTGGCACTTCAGACTGACTTGACCTCTCAACAACGAAATTATATTCAAAAGATTGATAATTCTGCCAAGATTCTCTTAAGTATCATTAATGACATACTAGACCTTTCTAAGATTGAAGCAGGGAAAATGTTAATTGAGCCTGTTAATTTTAATCTACATCAGATGGTAGAAGGTGCTATGGATTTGGTTCGTTTCTCAGCCAAAGAGAAGGGGCTTACGCTTCATGTTGAGTATGGAGAGAGTGTACCCCTAGAGTTATATGGAGACAGTCTTAGACTGTCGCAAATTCTTACCAATTTATTAAGTAATGCGGTTAAATTTACCAAGAGTGGTGAAGTTTGCTTATCCATTCAAAAAATTTCTGAAGATAGATTTAGGTTTGAAGTTCAAGATACAGGTATTGGATTGAAACCAGAGGAACAAGCTCGCTTATTTAAGGCTTTTTCTCAAGCCGATAATACCACGACACGTAATTATGGAGGAACAGGTTTGGGGCTTACCATCTCTAAGCAATTGGTTGAGTTAATGGAGGGTAAAATTTGGGTTGAGAGTACGTATGGGGTTGGAAGTTGTTTTCTCTTTGACGTGAAACTCACGGCTATTGTTAATCGTCTTGGTTTAGAGGAGATTAAACCTAAAGAGCCACAAATTCAGCGATTGAAATCTAAATCGCGTATTGAAATTTTGGCTGGATGTAAAATTCTTTTGGTTGATGATAATCTTATTAATCAAGAGATTATTGTGGGACTTTTAGAAAACTCAAAAATAGAGATTGATTTGGCATCCAATGGGAGAGAAGCTTTGGAGTACTTTAATCAAGGGGGGTATGATCTTATTTTAATGGACATTCAGATGCCCATTATGGATGGTTATGAAGCCGCTCGTTTGATTCGTCAACAGGATACAAAAATACCCATTATTGCCCTTACCGCCAATGCCATGCAAGAGGATATTGAGAAGAGTATACACAGTGGTATGAATGATCACCTCAATAAACCTGTTAAAGTTGAAATGTTGTATCAAACATTAATTCAATATATTAGTATTCATAAGCCTGATCATGTAGGGTCGTTACATCACTCTTCTACAACAGAAGATCTTTTTGCTGATTTAAAAATAGCAATTCTAGGAAAACGTCCAAGGGTTATCAAAGAGGTAATAGAACAAATTGAACAAAAAAGATTATCGAGTGCAGATCAGATATGTTTTGATACCGTTAAAAATCTTATTAAACGGTATCGTTATAAAGAAGCCCTTAGCCATTTAGAGGATTAAAACGATACCCCTCTCCATAGATATTGATAATGGCATCTTTGGGAATTTTTTTACGTACGAGTTTGACCAATGCCCTGATTTGGTTGGCATCATACTCTTTGTCAAAGTCATAATATGAAAGATAGTCGAAGATTTCAAAAAAAGTGAAGACTTTATTTTTATCGGTGGAGAGGAGTGTTAGCAGTCGTCTCTCATTTTTGGTAAGTTTTATCTCTTGTGTATCTTTGAGTAGTTTCTCCTCCTTGGGATCCCATATGGTCTCTTTATCCAAGATAAAAAGTGTCTGTTTTTGATCCCCTTGCTCGTCTTGAATCTCTTGAATGGCTTTGGTGATTGCCTCTTCTAAAATAGTGGGTTCAATGGGTTTAATAATGTATTTAATAAGATAAAGTTCAATGGCTTGTAGGAGTTTTTCTTGTTCTGCATAAGAGGTGGTAATAATAATTTTGACGTTACGGTCAATGGCACGTATTTTTTTGGCAAGGGTCAGTCCATCCATTTTGGGCATATTAATGTCCAATAGAATAATATGTGGTTTAACCGCAAGGTAACGCTCAAAACCCTCTTCACCATCTTTGGCATAATAGAGCGTAGGGATAAAAGCTTTGAGTTGTTCTGCATAAATGGTTTGAATGTCGATATCATCTTCAATGTATAAAAGTTTGAGGCTCAAGAGGTCATTCCTATTAGGAAAATTTTTATTTAACATTATACAGAATAAAAATTGAAATTTTATGATTTCTTATTGAGCTATAAGTATAATTAAATTTTTAGCAATAAAATGTAACAAATAAGTTACAGATAGTCAAAAGAAATGATCTGTTCGTATGATTTTTCATTATTGTTACCAAATTGGTTGTTACAATTATTCTAACAAAACAGAAACAAAGGATGGAAAGTATGAAATTTTTAAAAAAATTGGTAGCAACAGTGTTACTTATATCTACAACGGTAGCCGTTGCTTCAGAGGATTATGCGTTGACTGAGGAGTATAAACTTTTAACGGATATGAAAATGGCAAAAGATCAACAAGCTTCTATTGTTGATATGGGTAAATGTTTGGAGAGCAAAAATCTTGATCTTCAAAAAGTGAAACTCTCAATGCAACAGTTTGATAAAGTACTTCATGGTTTGATTGAGGGAGATAATACACTAAAGCTTAATGGTACAAAAATCCCACATATCCGTCAACAACTTGATGAGCTTTTGGTTGCTTGGAACAAAAGTAAATCCCTACTAAATGGTGACTTAAATAAAGCCAGTCGTAAACAAAAAGCAATCAATAGTTTAAATACCGTATTGCTCAAAATGACCCAAACGGTTGCATTTTATAATCAGTCCTATAGTCGTTATAAGCAACGCTCAAGATTGAGTTCTATGGTCAATCGTCATATGCGTACCAGCAACCAAACATTCGCCTTTAATACCATCTATTAAGAAAGGATCCATGATGAAGTTTTATCGACCTTTACCCATTGATGAAGAGATAAAAATAAGCTCAAGAGAATTTATCGTAAGTAAAACAGATAAACATGGTAATATTGTCTATGCCAATGATTTTTTTTCGCAAATCACAGGCTATGAGCAGAGTGAAGTGGTAGGGCAACCTCATAATATTTTGAGACACCCTGATATGCCCAGTTGTATTTTTTTTCTAATGTGGCAGAGAATTCGTAGTGGTCAAAATATTACTGCTGTGGTAAAAAATTTAGCCAAATCAGGAAAGTATTATTGGGTGACAACAGATTTTGAAATTCAGAGAGATTTGGTTTCCAATAATGTTAACTATATTGCTTTTCGTCGTTCGGCTTCTAAAAAGGTAATTAAAGCGGTTTCTCCACTCTATCGTAGATTATTAGAAATTGAAAAAAGCCATGGCATTGAAGCTTCTTTGGTTTATCTTCAGGGCTACTTAGATGAGAGACATACCACGTTTGATGAGTATATGAATTCTATTGTTAAACCCAAGGGACTTATTGCCATGCTTTTTAATAAAATGAAAAGACATTTTGGACAAGTTGCTTAATTTTTTTACTTTCTTTTTTGTTAGGGGATAGGCCTCGTGCTTATCTCTTTTAACCCCGCTCCAAAACACTCCTTTCCCTTTTTATTTTTAGTTATAATTTCAGCACATAAAATCAGATTAAAAGTGATATGAAATGTTTATAAAAACCGTTGATTTTAGTACTTTTTCCAGTATTAAAATAGGAAAAAAAGTTGATGTTCTTATGCTAGAAAGAGAAGATGTGATCCCTAAAGATCGTATGATAATAGGACATGCCAATAACCTTTTACTCTCACTATCCCCACCACCCCTTATGATGCTTTCCAAAGATTTTTCCTTCATACAAGAGGAGGAGGATGTTCTCCTTGTCGGTACAGCAACTCCCACGGGGAAGCTCCTCTCTTTTGTCAAAAAACATGATATTGCAGGGTTTGAGTTTATCTCAAAACTCCCTGGCTCTTTGGGGGGGATGGTTGCAATGAATGCGGGTGTGAAGTCTTATGAGATTTTTAATATACTAGAGGCTATTAAAATAGATGGTCGTTGGATAGAAAAAAAAGATATCTCTTATGGCTATCGTTTTGCGACGTTTGATGGGGTTGTTACCGAAATAAGATTTAAGAGGAGCAAAGGTTTTGATCATAAACGCTTAAAAGAACTGATCTTGCTTCGTTCCAATCAACCTAAACTTCCCAGTGCAGGTTCTGTATTTAAAAATCCTAAAGGAGATTATGCAGGACGATTAATTGAAGCCGTAGGATTAAAAGGGAAACAAAAGGGAGCCATGCAGTGGAGTGAGGTGCATGCCAATTTTTTGGTAAATCATGGGGGAGGTCAATTTGTGGATGCTAAATATTTAATTGATTTGGCTAAAGCGCGTGTTTTTCAAACATTTGGCATCGAACTTAGGGAAGAGATCAAAATTTTATAGTCAGGGTTACCCCCAATCTTGATCTCTACTTGTATGTCGATGTTTCTCTTTTTTATAGGAGCTACCATTTTTAAGTTTTTGTAAACGGTTCAGTTGGGTCATATGATTCTCTCTGCTCTCTTCAAATTTAAACGCTCCCAGCGTCTCTTGATGAAGTTTTTCAATATACGCTTTGAGTTGATGATGATACTCCGAATCGAGTCGAATTTCTATTAAATCATCAAGTTTCTCTTTAAGTTCATAAAATTTTTTTAAAAACTGCTCTTGCGTTGTGGATTCATTTCGAAACATTTTAAAGAGGTTTTTACTGATTTTCTCTAAAAAAGAGATGTATTTTTGTCGTTGATATTTTTCTATCTGTTTGGGTGTATATTTCATAATTGAAATTATATCAAAAATTTCAAAATTAATATGCTTTGTAACACTTTTGTAATGTTTTTGTGTTATTATTTAATTAAATTAAAACAAGGAGTAATAGTATGAAAGTGAAAGCAATGACAATAAAGATTTTATTGATATCTTCCCTGATCCTTATAGGATGTTCTGATACGGGGGATGATGATACGTCAAATTCTGATCAAAATAGGATTATCAATGTTGATCCCAATACAAATACAGGTGATTCAACTACCACATCAACTGGGAATAATAAGGTTGAGGGGAGTATTCGAGATTACAGTACGGCACAAGGAATAGCGGGCGTGACGGTTTCGAGTGGATCCTCACAAGTAACAACCGATGCGACGGGGAATTATTCTCTATCAGGTCTTGCTTCTGGAGACAGAGTGCTTGTGAGTATTCAAAAAGAGGGATATGCTCGAACCAGTAAGATCGTATCCTTATCAGGTGATGCGATTACGGCTAACTTAAATGTTGACTTATTGCCCGTGGGTGCCAGTCAAGATTTTGATCCCAGTAGTAATGCAGTGATTGAGGTAACGAACTCTTCAGCCAGAGTAGAGATTCCTGCTAACGGTTTGGTACTTGCCAATGGTAATCTTCCTAGTGGAAATATTCATGCCGATATTACTCCTGTGAATCCTGCTTTGGATATTGATTTGATGCCAGGAGATATGACCACCAGAGACAGTCGTAATCAGCTGGTTCCAATAGAGAGTTATGGTGCGATTATCGCTGATTTTACCGATGGATCAGGTAATAAACTCAATCTTGCAGCAGGAAGCCGTGCAACCATTAGAATTCCTGTCGCCAGTAGAGGGGGTAATACACCTACTACCATTCCCTTATACTATTTTGATGAAAATCAAGGTATTTGGGTAGAAGAGGGAACGGCCACGCTCAATGGAGATTATTATGAAGGGACTGTTAGCCACTTTTCAACATGGAATGCTGATTATCTTTTTGAGAACATTACCATTCATGGATGTGTGTCTGATACGGAGGACAACCGAAAGTCAAATGTGGAGGTAGATTTAGAGGGAATTAATTACAATGGCTCAACTTCTACTTGGACAAATGGTGTGGGAGAGTTCTCTATTTCAGCCAAAAAAGATGCTGTTTCACTGTTGGTTGCTTCAACTGCGACACAGGTTTCAAACAGTATTAAAGTGGGTGAAAATGGTGAAACAAGTTCTGATGTGACCCTTTCAGAATGTCTTAAGTTTGGTGCGATTACCAGCAGTTCAGAGGGGTTAACCGTTCGATTAACTTGGGGTGAGAATCCACGTGATTTAGACACACATGTGATTGGACCTAATGGGTATCATATTTATTATGTTAATCTTGGTAGTCTAGGTACTTCCCCTTATGCTCGATTGGATGTGGATGATACGGACAGTTATGGACCAGAGGTCTTTACCGCCAGAAGTTTCCCACAAGCGGGTACCTATCATTATGCTGTTCATCACTATGCTGGATCTTCAACCATTAGTCAATCGCCTGCACGGGTTGAACTTACCCTTAATGGTCAAGTCACAACCTTTGTTCCTCCTTCGGTATCAGTCTCTTCTGTGGTGACTTCGCCAATGTCGGATAGTCAAGTCAATCAAACTTGGTGGAATGTCTTTGATATTGTGGTCAGTGATACGGGTAGTATTCGTATTGTTCCTGTAAATACTTGGTCAAGTTCTGAACCCGTTGTTGATGAGAATGGTATTCAAAAAATGTTGGTATTACCACCTAAAAAATAGGTAAAAAGAAGTAAACCTCTCTGATTTTCAGAGAGGTTTGGAGGAGATGTTATTATTTGTCAGACTATAGAGCAGCTTTTGCTGCGTCAAGAGCTTCTTCGTAGTTAGGTTCTTCAGTGATTTCAGGTACGGTTTGCTTGTAGGCAATTTTACCATCTTTTCCCACCACAAAAATAACCCTAGCAGTAACTCCAGCCAATGGACCATCAGCCAAAAGAACACCATAAGCATTGGCAAAATCTTTGTTTCTAAAATCTGAACACACTTTGATGTTTTCGATTCCTGCTGCACCACACCATCTTGCTGCGGCAAATGGTAAATCCATAGATACTGTCATTACCTCTACACCATCAAGCCCTGCAGCTTCGGCATTAAATCTTCTGGTCTCTGCATCACATACCCCTGTATCCAATGAAGGAACAGCAATGACGAGTTGAACTTTACCTTCTCCTCCAACTTGCTCATCTTGAAGCATTGGGTTACAGTTTACCACCGTTACTACGGGTGCTGTGTCTCCAACATTGAGTTCTGTTCCTGCTAAATTACATACGATGTCATTTTTAAATGTTACTGTTGCCATTTAATTTCCTTATATTTTGTTTTATGAGCAGATTATAGTTTAAATCGGATAAAAATAGTCTTAAATAGAGATTGAAAGCAAAAAATAGGAGAGTGTGCCATTTTTGGTGTAGTTTTGAAACATGACGATAAAAAACTATCTATAGGTTAAAATATGTTATAATTAGTTTAATTATATTCTATTGTAATTTTATAATAAAAATAAAACTGTATATAAAATTTATATTTACTGTTTAAGTAAATATTAAGTTATAATGAAATTATTCTATTTTATAATTAATTAATTAAAATATTAGGAGTTATCAATTATGAAAAAAAGTTTAACTATGGTAGGAGTTTTTTTACTTTGGACCTCTTTTCTTAATGCCGTGGTCTATTTTGACGGTGAAGATGGTACTACCAATGGATGGAATATTCGAGAAGGAAGCGATGAGCATGCTGCTTTGGATAATATCTACGATGCGGTTATAGGAAGTCGCGTGATACGTCTTGCCAATGGCGGTATTTATGAACTTGGTGGGACAGGGGGAGCAGGTTCATGGAACAACCATGAAGATAGAATATTATCTTGGAGAATGAATTATACAGGACGTTATACTATTTATGTCAGTGTGAATACAACCAATGGACACCGTTGGTTATTTTTTAACGATCTCAATGTATTTGTGGGACATCATGGTACAGGCATTCTTGGAGGATTGGGGGATCGACAACAGAGTCATAATGGTGAGTGGCATACCATTACGGTTGATTTGGATCGACATCTTAAAGATACCGAACCCAACAATGAGATTATTCAAGTGAATGGAATGCGATTTGGAGGGCAAGGAGGGATGATTGATAATGTGATGCTCTATACCCCTACCCGTACCACTTATGAAGATGGTCATCATGGTACTGATGCTTGGCAGATTGTTGATAACGATCCCATAGGGGCAAGCATTAGTGTGATTCATGATGATGAGGTCGTGCATCTTCGAGGAAGGGTGGATGAACCTGATGTTGTTCCTCCTCTTGATTATGCTTATGATGATGATGTGATTGATTTGAATGGATCAGGCGAGGATAATGCCTATCAAATTGGGGCAATCAGTGGCGATAATGCGTGGCACAATACAACCCAAACGACACTTCAATGGAAAATGCGAAATAACAACCATTTTCGTATGACCGTGTATGTTGATACTGAAAAGGGGGAGAGACGTTTGATCTATACCCCTGATATGCGAGATCAAGGTCTTCTTGCTGATGGATTGGAGATTCATCATGGTTTAGGTCGCTCTCGCAATGGTAATGGGGTGCCTTATGGTTTGGGTACGGATAATCGGTGGATGACCTATACGCGTGATCTTTTAGATGATCTACATGACTATGACCCCGACAATAAACTTCTTGCGGTTAATGGAATAATGATTCAGGGTAACACGCTCATTGATGATATTCAACTGCTCAGTGCGGTTGCCGAGAACTACACATATCCTACCATGGCAACCTATAGTGATGGGGAAGATGGTACCTTGGAGGGGTGGCACATGCGCGACAACACGGCAATTGATGGTCGTATTGCCAATGTTTTTGATGCGGATATCAACAGTCATACCATTGAGTTTAGAGGAGGTCACTCCTATAGCTTGGGAGCCAATTCAGGGGATGATGCTTGGAACAATCAACGTAATAAGATGATTGCTTGGCGTATGCGAAGCAGTAATAATTGTCAAATTATTGTGCATGTGAATACCACCGAAGGACTACGACATATTTTTTATACCACGGTGAGTTATAATCGAGGACTCTATCATGGCTTTACAGGAGGTATTCACCATGGAATAGGGGGTAATGCTGATGGACGATGGCGAACCATCACTCGTGATCTGGAGCGTGATCTTCATGATGCTGATCCCACCAACCAGCTTCTCTCTGTGAATGGTATTACCATCAATGGTGGGGATGGAATGCGTCTGGATGATCTTGTCCTCTATACGCCCAAAGAGCATCTCTATGAGGATGGAGAGCAGGCGAATGATTGGCAGGTTATTGATAATGATCCCGAGGGAGCGACGGTGCGTGTTGTGGCTGACAATGACCAGCAAGGACGACACCTCCAAGGCAATGTGATTCAACTCCAAGGGGCAGGATTTGCCAACGCTTATCGTTTGAATGGGATGAACAATGCTAACCAAAAAATACTACAGTGGCGTTTTAGAAATTTTGGACCAGCCCCAGAGACTTTGGGTGATGATCCTGATGAGCGAGGAACCATTCGTGATCCCAATGCTTTTGCCTTTCGCGTACAGGTAGAGACAGAAGAGGGGGATCGTGTGTTACTCTATACTTTAGGCTCTTCAGATCAAGGTTTGATTGAAGGGGGAACCACCATTCATCATGCCCTTGGAGATGATCGAACCCGAGGTTCCAACTGGGCGGGGGATGCACCCTTACGGATGAATGAGTTGGGCTTGTGGCAAGGGATTACCCGAGATTTAGAGAAGGATCTTCAAGATTTTGAACCTGAGAACAGTTTGGTTCGTGTACGCTCTTTTGAAGTACGAGGTAGTGGTTTGGTGGATGATATCAAGATGTTTGACAATGCTATTGTCTATGATCCTGTGGTGGCTGATCCATTTACTTTATATGAAGATGCCGAAGATGGCAATACCGAGGGATGGTCTATTTTTGCCAATGATCCAGCAGGGGCGAGTATTCGTAATGTCGAGGATATTCAAAAAGGTGGTCATGTGATTCAACTCCAAGGATCAGGACGAAGCAATGGCTATATGTTGGGTTCACGAGGAGGTGAGGGGGCTTGGAGAGATACGGATAAGCATATTGTTCGTTGGAGCATGAACTATGCTGAAGCGTTTACGGTCTATATCTCGACTGAGACGAGCAATGGACGACGCTACTTTACCTATACCCCACGAGAGGATAACTTGGGCGTGAGTGGAAGTTATATACGGCTGGGCTTGGGAGAGAGTGCTGACAATGGAATGTGGCAGACGTTTACCCGCGATCTCAATGCTGATTTGCATCTCTTTGAATCTGATAATAATGTGATTTCGATTAATGCTTTTATGATTCGTGGCTCAGGCAGGGTAGATGATATTCAGACATTAAGTCGTATGGATGTTCCTGTTCCTGATACAGTACGACCCACCATTGTGCTACAGGGTGATGCTACGGTTACCCTTCATATTGGTGAAGCGTATGTGGATGCAGGGGCTGTGGCAACCGATAATGTGGATGGGGATATCAGTGATCAGCTGGTGGTACTTAATGAGGTGAACAGCGAAGAGGAGGGAACCTATACGGTAACTTATAATGTGCAAGATGGAGCGGGTAATTCTGCCTTAGAGGTGGTGCGTCATGTGGTTGTTCGCCAAGAGGATGATCATGATGAATTTGATCAGACTACCTATGAGGATGCAGAAGATGGAACCACCAATGGTTGGTCTATTTTTGCCAATGATCCAGCAGGAGCTACCATTAGCAATGTTGAGGATGCCCAGCGGGGTGGTCGTGTAATTCAACTCCAAGGATCAGGACGAAGCAATGGCTATATGTTGGGGTCTCGAAGAGGTGAGGGAGCTTGGGGAGATAGAGATAAGCATATTGTTCGTTGGAGCATGAACTATGCTGAAGCGTTTACGGTCTATATCTCGACTGAGACGAGCAATGGACGACGCTACTTTACCTATACCCCACGAGAGGATAACTTGGGCGTGAGTGGAAGTTATATACGGCTGGGCTTGGGAGAGAGTGCTGACAATGGAGAGTGGCAGACGTTTACCCGTGATCTCAATGCTGATTTGCATCTCTTTGAACCTGATAATAACCTCATTTCGATTAATGCTTTTATGATTCGTGGCTCAGGCAGAGTGGATGATATTCAGACATTAAGTAGTATGGATGTCCCTGTTGTTAATACCTTGGTTTATGAGAATGCCGAGGATGAGAATATCAATGGTTGGTCTGTTTTCTCCAACAGTTCAGGAGAAGCCGTCATACGAAATATTTGGGATGAATCGTTAGAGAGTCGGGTGATTGCCCTAGAGGGCATTGGTAAAGGGGATGGGTATATGCTCGGTAGTCGTCGGGGAGAGAATGCGTGGAATGATCAGACCCATAATGCTCTACGATGGCGTATGAACTACCATGAGCCTTTTACCATCTATGTCTCCTTAGAGACCACCAATGGTCGTAGATATTTAACCTATTCTGAGAGAGATGAAGATCGAGGCTTGCATGGCAGCTATATTAGTATTGGTTTGGGATCCACACGTATGAATGGAGAGTGGCAAGAGGTAACCCGTAATTTATCAGAAGATTTGGCACACTTTGAACCAGGCAATGAGATTCTTTCGATGAATGCCTTTATGGTGCGTGGATCAGGTCGCTTTGATGATATTGTAGCATTTACAGAGTAAAAGAGATAGAGCAATGTTACGCACTGTTTTTTTTATCGGTATGCTGGGCATAGCTCAGCCCCTCTTTGCCAATATTTATCATCTTAAACTCTTAAGTGATACGACTCCAGATCTCTCTAGTATCGAAGCCTTTGGTTATGATATTGGTCACAATTGGGAGCAAAATAATGATAAAGCAATTGTCTTAGGATATTGGCTTGGACAACTTACCAAGTATGGCTCTCCTCTCTATTTTTCACGGCAGTGGGATGATCCCATTGCCTTTTTGAATAACAACAGTTATGGAATGTGCAGTGATATGACCTTGCTACTCAATGCCATGGGAGAGGGAGCATATGGTTTCAAAGGTCGTCATCATGAACTCAATCGCTTGGATCACCCACTCTCCCATACGGTACCTGAGATTGAGTATGACAATGCGTTGCATTTTATGGATCCAAGCTATGGATTGGCCTATTGTCATTATGACAATGGGGTGATTGCTTCGATGAAGGATGCAGCCTTAAACCCCTATCTTACGCAACACAATCTTCCCTCAGCATTGACCCGTGATAGTGATGGAGAGGGACCCATCAAAGCATGGATGAGTTATGGTCGAAAAGATAGAACCTCAGAGAAATTACATCATGGAGAGTATACTCCCTCTCAGACATGGATTGAGAAGAAAACAGAGGGCTATTATGGTGTACACACCTTTGATATCTCTCTTCGCGAGGATGAATATTATACCCGATATTGGGGTCATTTGGATGGTTTAGAGGGGTTTAACCCTCATGATTTCTTTTGGCCTCACTATAACTTTAAGTCCCGTAATGATTTTAGCTGGCATGAAAATGCAGCAGGTGAACATCGAAGTAATGGTATTTGGGTCTATGAACCCAATCTCAATAACCCCCGTGGCTATGATGAAGCAAAGCAGGTTCAAGCCATGGATGCACATATTCACCCTACTCATGTGGGAGCAGAGGGGAGGATAGGATTTAGTGTTGATGCGGCTAACTTTATCACAGGCGTGGTATTGGATGCAGAGGTTCGTCGTCGTCATGGAGAGGATCATCTGCTGATAGAAGCGTCATCAAGTGGAGGAAATCAGTGGTTTACGATATGGGAGGATGATGAAGTTGGCGAGCATATTAGCATTCATAAAAATATCTCAGATATGATACGTGGAACACTGCGTACGCAGGATTTACGTCAGGTGACAGACTATAGGGTACGCATACGTCTACGTGCAGCATTGGATACCGATGATGTGGCACTGAATCATCTTAAACTCTCAACCGTAACGCTCCTTAATAAAAATGCATTGCCCAAATTAAAACTGGGACGTAATGAAATTACCATTGAAAAAAGCACGAACACTCCGTATCAAACCTGTCGGTTCAATCCTGTTCTGGCCAAACTAAATCATGGAGAAAATGGGACAATTACGTGGCACGACCAAGAGGTATGGCAACTCTATGCCCAAGATTATCACAACGTTACTGCGGTAAAAAATAGAACCAATCTCTACACAGGACTCTGGAAAACCAGCAGTCGTTTGGGATGGGTCACCTATCAAATGGATGCTTCAAAACCCATCAAGCGAGCCAGAGTGGGGGGATCATTTATTGTTCGAGAGAACAGTCGTGATCAATTTGAGATTAAATATCGTATATTCAATGGGGCATGGGGGGCGTGGCAGAGTGTTGCCCATTATGATTGGCAGACACGAAATAACAGTGATGCACGAGAGAATCAAACCCATTTGGCATCGTGGGAGATTGCGGAGGAGAATGTCTCCAAAATAGAGTTTCGTATTGAGATGCAGGGGTATCCTCATATTGAAGCACTGCATATGGAGATTGATCATGAGACCCATCAAAGTTTAGAGAAACCATTGGATATCACCTATGCTTGGAGTGAGTATCATGAAGATGATCAAGGGGATCTTCCCCTAAATGCTGATGCAGGTATAAGCCGTACCTATAAAGAGAGGGTAAGTTCATTACCCCATACTTTTGTCATCAATACAGGAGGTGACATTCAGCCCAGAATGGATTGGGTAAGTATGAATGTAGAGGGATCTGAGGATCCTCATAACACTGCACCTTTGGGCTACTCTGATGGTGTGGATTGTGGGAATGATGATGCCATTCCTATGGTGACCTATGATATGGGAGAGATTATCTCCATAGGAGAGAATATCACAGCTTCTGCGACACCACGTTTGGGCAATTTAGCACAACTGCTTGATGGAAGAATTACCTCTTCAGAGGATAATCAACACAGTAACCATGAAGAGATTGTTGCGTTTGATAGAGGCATTGGGCAGGTTGAGTTTGTGATTGATTTGGGATCACGGCAACCGATTGGAGGGGTACGGGTGGATGCCTATTTGGAAGATCCCTTTAACTCCTCCTTTCCTGAATCGGTTTGGGTAGAGGCACGATTGGATGGTCACTACCAATTGGTTGGACAAGACCATTATGGCAGTGCCAAATATGCCCACAATTTATGGTCAGCAGCATGGTCAATACCAGAGCATGCCTACTCGCGTAGTCGTGGACGTTTCCCCAATTATGGAAGCTATTCCAATTATATCTTTATTCCCTTTGATCATCCCGTTAAGAGTCGCTATATTAAAGTCCGTGTTCAAGAGCAACGCTTACGAGGAGAAGATCAAGGTTTTGCACTCTCTGAGATACACCTTTATGATCATTTGGTAGCACATCCTTGGTCTCCTAAGTTGGCTCACGCAGGTAGAGGTGGTGTATTGATCCCTCCTCAAGAGCAGAATCAAACCATTGAGATTGAAGCGGAGCAAGGTGCTGTAGAGGCACCTTTGAATCTACATGATGATGACGCGGCATTTGGATCGCAGTATATTACAAGCAATCAACACTATCAAGGGCAAGTCACCTATACCTTTGATGTTCCTGCTGATGGCGTGTATAAAATTTGGGCAAGATACATTGCTCCTGATGGAGGAAAAAATTCGTTTTTTGTCACCTTAGATGATACCACCGAAAAAATTTGGGATCTCACCCCCTTGAGTACCCAGTGGCGATGGGGTGAAATAACAGGACGAGGAGAGGGGGTGTTACGCTATAACCTAGAGGCAGGTGAACACCACTTATTGATTCGAACCAGAGAGCGACTTTCCGCTTTGGATAAACTGATTATCACCTCAGATGATGCGTTGGTTCCTGTTGATAAACCTACCCCAACCAATCCTCCTTTGGTCTATGAAGATGCCGAAGATGGGAATATTCAAGGGTGGTCTATCTTCTCCAACAGTTCAGGTGAAGCATCCATTCATAATGTCTATGATAACAATGCAGCGAGTCGGGTTATTAGCTTAGAGGGTGTTGGTCGAGGGGATGGTTATATGTTGGGGCGTAGACGAGGTGAGGGTGCTTGGCAGGATACCCTGCATACAAAGATTGCATGGCGGATGTGTTATACGGAGAGTTTTACGATCTATATTGCTTTGGAGACCCGCAAAGGTCGTCGCTATTTAACCTACTCTAATCGTGATGATGACCGTGGTTTACGAGGAAGTTATATTGGTATAGGTTTGGGGCATGAGCGTATGAATGGGGTATGGCAACAGATTGAGCGAAATTTAGAAGCCGATTTGCATCGCTATGAGGCGGATAATGAGATTGTCTCTGTGAATGCTTTTATGGTACGTGGTTCAGGGAGAATTGATGATATTCAGCTTGATAATTAAAAGATAATTATTTTTTAAAATTAAAATAAAATATTTATGTTAAAATAATATAAATAAGAAGATTCATGAAGAACAGTAGTTTATAAAATGATATCCTATATAATAACGTTTTATAGTAAAAAAAAACAAGGAATAACAATGAAAAAGATTTTACTGATATGTTTCTCTCTCCTCTCCCTCTCTGGTATCTCTCATGCCGTGACGGTCTATGAGGATGGAGAGAGTGGGACGACAGATAATTGGAGGGTACGGCATGATCCTGCTGTAATTACCAATGTTTTTAGTCCCGCACGGGGCAACAGAGCGATTCGAATCACAGGAGGAGGATCGGTTATTATTGGGGCGATCTCGGGGGAAAATGCGTGGAACAATACCGAAGAGAAGACCATCTCATGGAAAATGCACGTCTCCAATAGATATACGGTCTATGTGGTGGTGAATACCACGGATGGGATACGTTTCCTTTTTTACAATGACCTCCCTCAGCGTATTTTGCGACATGGTACCTTAGGAGGAATTCTGCATGGTCTAGGAGGCTATCAACATGCTGAGTATAAAGGGGTATGGCGTACCTATACCCGAGATTTAGAAGCTGATCTCAAAGACTCTGAACCTGATAATGAGATTATTTCGGTCAATGGATTGATCTATAATGGATCAGATGCCTCGATTGATGATATCATGCTTTATAATCCCCAAGAGCATGTTTATGGTGACAATGTTGCTGATTGGCAAATCTCTGATAATGATCCTGCTGGTGCATCCGTGCAATCAGTGATGGATCCTGAACCCAATCAAGCCAGAGGCAGTGTGATCCAGTTGCAAGGATCAGGACAGAACAATGCTTTTAGGTTGGGAAATCCAACAGGTCAAGGGGCTTGGGATAACCGAGATAACAGTATTTTGCAATGGAAGAGTCGTTTTTATGAGTATTATGAGGTACGTGTGGGCATCGAGACCACCCGAGGTCATCGAACCATGCTCTATGTCAATCGCGATACCTATACCCCCAGTGGAGGTGTATTGGACAATGGTATGACCATCTGGCATGATCTGGGTGGTTGGTCTATTATTGGGCATAATGGCTGGGAGCAACGACGGGATTTTGGAAGTGTTAATAACAATTGGCAAACCATTACACGGGATATTCAGCAAGACCTTTCCAACTTTGAACGGGGCAATGAGTTGATCGCAGTGAATTCCTTTGAAGTACGCGGGAGTGGTTTGATTGATGAGGTCAAAATGCTCTCCAGTGCCGAGGCAGTAGAGGAGGCTCCTTTGGGTGAGCGTCATATCTATGAGGATGCACAAGATGGCAATACCAACGGATGGCACGTCTATGATGCTACCCCAGCAGGAGCCACCATTCAAAATGTGATGGATGATTTGCGTGGCAGTCAGGTGATTGAGTTGAGTGGAAATGGACAGCAAAATGGTTTTGAGATTGGACGACGCAGGGGAGATGGACAGTGGAACAATCAGGCACACAACAGCATTGAATGGAGTATGAATTTTAATGAAGCATTTAGTGTTTATGTGGCACTGCAAACGGCCAATGGACCTCGGTATATGCTCTATACTGCCACCAATGCCGATGCTGGCGTGAGTGGTAATTATATTCGCTTGGGGCTTGGGGCTGGTGTGAATGATGGACAGTGGCATACTTTTAGTCGTAATTTAGAGGCAGATCTTCATCGTTTTGAACCCAACAATGAGCTTCAAGAGATAGATGCGTTTTTGGTTCGAGGATCAGGACGTATTGATGATATTATCACCTTTCGTGCTGCAGGGCAACCACTCAATCCCATCTATGAAGATGCGGAAGATGGGAATACCGATGGTTGGTCTATTTTTGCCAATGATCCAGCAGGTGCAACGATTCGTAATATAGAAGATCTTACTCGTGGTAGCCGTGTGATTGAACTTCAAGGAGCAGGTAAGAGCAATGGTTATATGTTGGGAGCCAGAGGGGGTGCCAATGCTTGGAATAACCGAAACAACAGTACCCTCTCTTGGGCAATGAATTATGCCGAGGATTTCACCATCTATATCTCTGTGGAGACCACCAATGGTAGACGCTATCTAACCTATACTCCTAGGGATGATGATCGGGGGGTAAGAGGAGAGTATATACTGTTGGGCTTAGGAGCCAATGCCAGTGATGGGACATGGCGAACATTTAGCCGCAATCTTGCAACGGAGATAGCCAATGCTGAAGCTGGAAATCAGTTGATCTCTGTTAATGCCTTTATGATCCGTGGTTCGGGTAGGTTAGACAGTATTCAAATGAGCAATTAATGACCACAATAGATAAAAAATATTTAAAAAAATACAGTGAAGATCAATTAAAGGAATTATAATGACAACAAGTACCGTAGGTGATAATATTGATTCAGGCAATGCCGCATGGAAATTTTCAGGTGAGATGGTCAATGATTTTGAACAGCATGTTGCCAAATCTGTCCCCCTGTATCATGAGGGGCATGATATTATTTTAAAATTGAGTGATTATTTTGTAAAAGATGGTTCAACGTGTTATGAGATTGGTACCTCTACAGGGATCCTCTCCTATAAGCTTGCCAAGCGATTTGAGGATCGAGATGCCAAATTTGTAGGCTTGGATATCGAAGAGGACATGATCAACCTTGCCAAAGAGAAGTATCCTCACCCCCATCTCTCTTTTGTCTATGGTGATGTGTTGGAGTATCCGTTTGAGCCATCGGATTTTATTACCTCTTATTATGTCGTACAGTTTATTCGTCCCAGTCAACGCCAGCAGTTGATTGACAAAATCTACCAATCCCTCAACTGGGGAGGGGCGTTCCTCTATTTTGAAAAAGTACGCGCCCCTGATGCCCGTTTTCAAGACATTATGACAGGGGTCTACAATGAGTATAAGCTAGAGCAGGGCTATACTGCGGAGCAGATTGTTCAAAAATCACGCAGTCTCAAAGGGGTGCTTGAACCCTTCTCCACCCAAGGCAACATGGACATGCTCAAACGGGCAGGCTTTGTGGACATGATGACGGTAGCAAAATTTGGCCCTTTCGAGGGGATTTTGGCAATAAAATAATGAAAAATCTAAAACAGACCGCCATCTGGTTACTTAAACGGGGTGGCTACATCAAAAAAGAGTTTAAAAACCTCTATCAGTTTTTGGTCTATCAGCCACAATCTCGCTTTTTGCTGAGAACATGGGATGCTCCCCTGTCGCCTCTCAATGTGATTAAGTTTTATGGATTCTTGGGGCGTATAGGCTTTGCCACCAAGGAGTTTATCGCCTTAATCTCAAACGAGCGACTTGCCAAAAAGAGCATTTTGTTGGATGGATTTGATGAGGT
>Ga0256828_1000602_pt1 | contig 23658 bp, 21 predicted proteins | sample CV88metaG_FD_185993 | JGI IMG/M metagenome (GOLD analysis project Ga0256828, IMG submission 185993) | Hydrothermal vent microbial communities from East Pacific Rise, Pacific Ocean - CV88 | ecosystem: Environmental > Aquatic > Marine > Hydrothermal vents | place: Pacific Ocean: East Pacific Rise...
TTTAAATAAAAATACTTTAAAATGTTTTTTAATAATTTCAATCTCTTCTTCTTTTGTATTAAAGATTTCTCTTGGATCTATAGAAATATATTCTTTATGTGTCTCATAATCATAAACTATAGCTCTATAGTTGGTTAACAACCACTTAGAATCTATTAATAAACTATGTCTTTTAATGTATTTATATTTAGAGATCAATCTATGTTCATGTTTTGTTAAATCTAAAAGCACTGGAATAAATTCAAAACTTGAAGAAGGAAGACCTATCGATTCTGACATAAGTCTATTAAATAATACCTCACTATTTAACGCTTTTGGAGACTGATAACATATAGATGCTACTGTAGTTATGGCATTGATTCTAGACTTCTCATCAACATTAGCTTTTGAAAAATCATAATACTCTACAAAACCTATATTATCTCCATATATATTTTCTTTTCTATTAATTAATTTTATCATTCTTTATCCTTTACCAAAATATTAGAGTATCATCATTATTCGCGGGTTTATTTATTGTTACGTCTGTCGTACGAATTAAATCATTCATCATAGTTTCCACAAGTCGTTAGTGATGATTAACAAATCTATTACTTCTTTTAATTTATTCTTAGCGTTCTCATATGCTAGTTTCTGTTTTATTAAGTCTGAGACATTAGATGTGTTTTGTGAATAACCAACCAATTCAAGATCGTATGACGTGACTATAACACAAACACTGGTAACGTCTGTTAGTTTATTATGTATAACTTTCGTGTCTTTATGATTAAATATATTATCGTAAAACGTTTTTGTTATTCTGTTGTTTGTGTTCAGTTCTTTTCTAATATGATCGATTAACATCTTGTTCCTTTAAAATTAAAAACATTTCTAAATGTTTCTTCGAAAACATCATAATCGAATAGCTCATTATTAATTATCCCTGCAATTATTTTAAACCATGGTTCGAATAAATCATTTTCCATATATGTTAAAATTTCTCTAAGTCTTAGAATACTTATATTTAGTACCTTTTTTTCTTGTGCGTAAATTATTTCATTATTTTTTATAAAGTATATTAAAGATAAAACTATAACATCGTATTTTATTTTATTAAACTCATTAGAAACGTGTAAAACTACATCATTCTGATGTTTATTTTCATCCAAGTAATCATTTAACTTTCTTTTTAAAATATAATATATTTTATCTTTATCAATAAGTTGTTTAATAGTCTCTAATGTAGGACTATCGAAAACTAAATCTAAAACTCTTTCTAAATTAGTCATATTATTCTCCTTTTATTGTGTTACATCTATTGTATCATATATGATTTTAGAAGCTTCTAATGTTACAATCCATCCATCTAAACCAAGTATTTTATCTTTATCGTCTTTATATGGTTTAGTTCCAAGAATTAAACCATCTTCTAGTAGTTCAATAAATAACTTATCTACAATTCTAGATGGACCGCTATTAAAATAATCATGATGGCTATATCCTAATAGTGTAGGTAATGATATTTTTAGATCTGTTGTTTTTTCATCAAGGTCTAACATCATTGTATTATCTCCAATGTTATAACATATATATTCTATAGGAAATTCTAAAGACATTCTTCTATGCCATAATCTCTTAGAGATATTTGTAGGAACAGTATTCGGTATTTTTAACTTCTGAGAAACTCCTTCTATTTTACATACATTATCAATGCCATAACCGTCTGTTAGTTTAGCTTGTCCTGTCCTAATCTGAGCATAATCACACATAGCATCAGTAACAATAAACGAAGCGTTACATTTTACAATATGCCATTGATCTTGATACTCAATATTAGTTGTAGTGCCATCAGCTTTAACTCTTTTATTTTTGCCTTTTTTAAATTCGAATGTTTTTAATTCTTCTGATAAATCAGGATCTGAAAAAACATATTTAGGATCTATATCTTTAGATTTTAAAATATTGGCTATCATAGGAATATCATAAGCTACATTCCATACAGCTAACCAATCAGGTTTTTTAGAATGTATAAATTTAAAGACTTCTAATATAGGATCTATTTCTGTTTCATGAACAGACACTATAAACTTAAAATCTTTAAACTTTTTATCTATATGTTTTCTAGTCATTTCAATGACTTCTTTTATAATTTGTTCATCTGTTATTAGTTGTCTTTGTTTAAAAAGAACAGTTTTATTAACAGCTACTCTTACAGTATTTATGCAAGCAGAGGATATTATAGATAATTCATTAGTATCAACATCTGCTTCTATATCTAAAGTAGCTTCTACAAATGGAGTAAATATATTTCCAAATTTCTTTTCATACATATACCTTAAAATAACTGTTGAAGGAACATCAGAACCATAAAGATAAGGAGATTTTAAAACATCTCTATAGTTATTATTTTTATATCCTGTCATACCTAATTTAAAAGCTATATTATTAGGTAAATCTTTTTGAATAGAATAGAATTTATTAAGTTTACTAATCTCTTCATATTCTTTCTTTTGTTTATGATTTCTATAATGAGGTTTTGTTATCCAAAAAGGTCTTTTAAAATCTTTTATCAGCTTTATTCTTGGTTCTTTAGTTCCATCTTTATAATGAACTAATTCTTTTACAATATGATAATCTTCACCTTGTTTTGTAACAAAATGATGACTAAATCTATACTCTATTGTTTTTATTTCCATAATTCTCTCCTATCAAAATATTTCATATAGGCAAAAAAAAAAATGATACAGGTATTTATGTGGGAAGTGTTTTAGAGTATAATTTTTATAAAGGAGGAAAAGTATATCTAACAATACCTGTATCATATAAAAAGATTAGTATAATTTTTTTATACTAATCTTTATCTCTTAAATATAAACCTGTTGTATCTAAAACAGCTCCTGAAAGAACTGAACTTACTCTACCTAATGTAGAATTACCTCCTAACATCGCTATATATGCTGGACTGGTTAAAGCATTAAGACCCATAACTGATCTACTCAATTCTAACAATCCGTTTCTAGCGATGTATCTTGTTGTATGATAATCTCTACCGGCCAGTGTAGATAAATACTTATTTAATGGATTGCTTTCATCCAAACCAATATCAAACGCTCCTAATAAATTAGATTTAACTGGAGCTGCTAATAAAGGATTTAAATCTGTTATAGTAAAACTTATTTCTAGTCCTAATGTTTTGCCGTCTATTGAATATCCTACATTATTTACTCCGTGTCTTATAGTGCAAGATGTAATCATTCCTAGGTCTATATTTTGTTTTCCTCTTAAGAACGCTCTACATAGTTTAGGACTAGTATAAGTAGAGTTTCCAGTAGCTTGAGGTAACATACCTGCTAATATAGCTCCTAAAACAATATCCATATCTAGTATCTGACTAATAGGATTATTATATGGTGGAGTAGCTACTATTTTATATGTTATAGAAGGAAGACTAATTGAACTATCTGACCACATTTTAGGAAAAGACATAAATCCGCCGTTCATTAAAGACATAAGTACGTTAGATAATCCAAATGTTACTGTATCTAATGTTCCACTAGCCATATCTTTTATAGCGTTAGTCACATCATTTACAGTATCATCTATAATATTACCTCCAGCAAAATTAAATCTAATATCTCTGGCAGCTCCTCCTAAACTATTAAATTTTTCTTGAGCTGGAATATCTTTAACACTATTTGTGAATGTTATAGATGTAGATGAAACATATTCAACATTAAAAGCAACGGACATACCTCCATCTTTTATAGAAGCTCCTGTATACTCTGTTAAATCTCCTAAATAATTAAACATTTTTTCTATAGGTAATTTCAAATATGTCCAAAGTTTATCTGGTATCGTATAATCTTTAGGATCTCCTGAGGCTGTTTCTGCTTTAGGAAGATCTTGTTCTTCTTGTCTCTTAGAGTTGTATATTTTAATTTTCTTTAAACCTTCTATATATTTTTCATAATTTATATCTTTTTTAAGCTTACCTGTCTTTTCATTTAAAGCTCCTAGTATTTGACTCTTGGATAACCTCATTTCTCTAAAAGCTTTCATTTCTCTAAGAATTTGTCTATTGACTTCTACTTGTGTTTTTTGAGCAATAGCAAAAACATCTATATAATTAGTATTAGTAAATACGTCCGGCATAAGTTCATGTAAATCATCTAATGTCGATTGTTGAACTTTTAATGGCATACCTATTCTATCTCTTTGAGCTTGTTCTGACATTAACTGAGGAATCATAACACCTCTCTCTGTAGCGAGATAAGTAACTATAGAATTTACACTAGCCCAGTAATCTGGCATCATAGGTTTAAAATGATAATATCTTAAATCTTCATTTCCAAAGAATGATTTCTTAATAAACGAAGCAGCATAAAATAATACAGTATAAATATTTAGAGTCATTATTTGACCAAGATAACCCAAATACTCTCCAGCTTCATACCAGAACGGATCTCTACCTTCATTAGCTATTATAGTTTTTTGATAGTCAGATGCTCTTAGATAATAAGATAACATACTTCTAAATTGTGGAACACCAAATTCTAATATTAATGTTTCTCTATTTCTAGCAATGGCATCTGAAAAATATCTACCATTCCCTAATTTATATCCTCCGACATTCATTCCATCAGAATCTACATAATAATCCATAGGCCCAAATATACCGTCTTCAGCATTATCAAATCTCCTACCTTGTCTAGGTGGATCAGCGTATCTTGTAAATTGATATTCAGGGTTAAGTTCTATAGAGCCTCCTAATGTACTATCCGTCATCATTCTGTCAGCCATAGTAAAAAACAAGTTAGCTTTACCTTCATCTTGTAATTTACCTAACGAAACCATAAATGCAGAATCTAACCAATCTCTATCAAAAACTTCACCAATAGGATCTTTAAACTCTACATATGAGTCTTCATCAACATTAAAATCATCAGACATAACTATTCCTTTATAGTCTATTTCAAGTTAAACGAAAAAAAAAAAGAACAGAAGAGGTCAATTCTCTTCTGTATCCTTTTCTGCTTTTGTAACACCAATCACATATTCATCTTTATTAAGTTTAATTAACTTAACTCCGGATGTAGTTCTAGATGTTACTCTTATAGTCTTAGGATCTAATCTAACTATTTTACCAGAAGATTCTAATATCATAAGATCTTTATTATCTTCTATAATTACAGACGCTACAGCTAGACCTGTCTTATCGTTAAGTTTAATACCTATCAAACCTTTACCTGATCTATTTTGACTTCTATAATCTTTTATATATGAAGATTTACCTGTACCATTTTCAGTTATAATCATAACTCTGTCATTAAGATTCTTAACTAGAACAAAATCTACTATATAATCATCATTAGAAAGATTTATAGCTTTTACACCTTTTGTATTTCTAGATTGAGTAGGAACTTGATCGATAGCGAACCTTATAGTTTTTCCTAATCTAGTCAACAACATAATTGATCTAACTGAACTATCAGATATTTTACCTGTTAAAACTTCATCTCCTTTATTTATATCAAGAGCTATTAAACCGTTCTTTCTAATATTATCAAATTCATTTAATAATGTCTGTTTTACTAAACCTTTCTTTGTTATTGTCAATAGAGTAGATTTAGGATCATACTCTTTCTTAACAGGAATAATAGAGACTATCTTCTCATCTTTTGTCAGTTGTATGAGATTGACTATGTTATTTCCTTTCGCAGTTCTTGAAGCTTCTGGAATCTCATATACTTTTAAACTAAAAGCTTTTCCTAGGTTAGTTATGAATAACATTCTATCATGAGACATCATATGGTAAATGTCTTTTAAGAAATCATCATCATAAGTTTTAACACCAGTAACGCCTTTACCGCCTCTATTTTGTATTTTATAGTTTATAGCAGGAACTCTTTTTATATAACCTCTATGTGACATAGTTATAATCATATTTTCATTAGGAATAAGATCTTCATAACCTAATTCATTATAATTATCAACTATTTCTGTTTTTCTAGAAAACTTCTTATATGTCTTAATCAACTCTATAAATTCATTTTCTATAATCTTATCTATATTCTTACTAGACTTTAGAATTGTTGAATATTTTGTTATGAGTTCTTTGAGATGTTTTATTTCTGTTATAAGTTTATCTTTTTCAAGATTAGTTAACTTCGATAATCGCATCTCTAAGATACTTTTAGCTTGCAGTTCTGAGAACTTAAATTTATCAATAAGATTATCTAATGCTTCTGAGTGATTTTTAGAAGATTTAATAATCTTAATTACTTTGTCTATATTATCAAGAGCTTTTTGTAGTCCTTCTAGAAGATGAAGTTTGCTTTTCGCGTTCTCTAAATAATATAAAGTTCTTTTAATAACTACAGATCTTCTAAAGTTAGTAAATGTTTGAATATAATTTAAAAGATTAAACACTTTTGGTGTTTCGTCTTCTACAGCTAGAAATCTCATAGATATACTTTTTTCTAGTTCTGTATGTTTATACAGACTATTAAGAACTATCTCAGGATACGCGTCTCTTTTAAGAGTTATAACTATTGATATCCCTCTTCTGTCAGATTCATCTTGAATATGAGTTATACCTTGTATAATTTTATTTCTAACTAACTCGTCTATAGTTTCTATAAGTTTAGATTTGTTAACCTGATAAGGAAGTTCTGTTATTATTATATAACTCTTTTTCTTATCATTGACAACCTCTGTTTTAGCTCTAAGTTTTATCTTACCTTTTCCTGTCTCATAAAAATCAATAATACCTTTTTTACCAAAAATAACTCCTCCTGTTGGAAAATCAGGTCCTTGGATATTTTTTATAAGGTTCTCCATAAGAGTCTCATCTTTCATTTTTTGATTTCTGATAAAAAATAAACAAGTCTTTAAAGTATCTAAAATATTATGAGTTGGTATTGATACAGAATAACCTACAGCAATACCTGACGAACCATTAACTAATAGATTTGGTATCGGAGTAGGTAATATAGAAGGTTCTGTTAGTGAACTATCATAATTTGGTCTAAAAGTAACTGTTTCTTTATCTAAATCTTCTAAAATAATATTAGACGTTTTAGAAAGTCTAGATTCGGTATATCTCATAGCTGCAGCATTATCTCCATCTATAGAACCAAAATTACCTTGACCGTCTACAAGCGGTAAAGACATATTGAAGTCTTGAGCTAGCCTTACAAGTGCATCATATACAGCTGTATCGCCGTGAGCATGATATTTACCAATAACATCTCCCACTATACGAGCTGATTTTTTATATGGAGAATTAAAATTAGCATTTAATTCATACATACCATATAAAACTCTTCTTTGAACGGGTTTTAATCCGTCTCTAACATCTGGCAATGCTCTACCTGTAATAACAGATAGAGCATAATCTAAATAAGATTCTGAGAGAGAATCTTCTATTTTAATTTTTTCTACTACAGCCATATTTCTTCCTTTTCAAACATAGGTCTAATTACATCAAGATAATTAAGACCATTCGAAGTTTTAAGTATTTCTAAAGTTTTATTATGAAGTTCTTCTACTTTAGTTATCAACCACTGTCGATAGTCATTCATGAATACATGACTATCTACTCTTTTTTCTAACTGTCCTATATACGATCTTTCACCTTGCGTTAACCAGTCTGGTTTTTCTAAATGCATATTTGACCCCTTCTAAACTTTACTTGTCGATGTGTATTCGGTCTTATATTCATTTTCTCTAGAACTAGAACCAATTTATAAAGATCTTGCAAGTCCTTATCGTTATAATCTATGTCAAATAGGAAATCTGTTTTTTTAACCTTACCACCTTTAAGTTTATTAAATCTTGTTCTTAGTGCATTTTCTTTAATATCGTAGTATTTTATACATACTCTCAGAACATCTTCTATATTAATATATTTAAAAATTTTAGAAAACATATTTTCTAAGAAAGTTATATTTTTAACATCAGCTTCAGTATACGTATCGATATCTAAAACTCTTTTAGATATCTCATCATATAACTTAAGTTCTGATTTAAATATTTCTCCTATGTCCTTTTTAAAGTTTGTTAATCTTTTTATTTTGCTTATTAAATAAAAGTTTTCTTTCGTATAAAACGTATATAACGATACGTACCTAGTTAATAAACTATCACTTAATTTCTTGTTAAGTTCCGCTCTAATTTTCTTATTCTTTATAAATATCTCATTATCATAATAATCTATACCTATTATTAAATCTAAATAATTGCAAAATCTCTTATCTTCTTTATATAATTCATAAGCTTTGTGCATTGAATTTGACTTTTCTATTTTAAAATAAGATACGATTATAGTTTCTAGCGACAATCGTCTCGTCGCTTTTATAAGTTTAGTTTTAAAATCCTGATAAGATATTAAACTAGGTTCGGTTATTTTAATTTTATTATACCTCTTTATAATGTTACGATACGTACTCATCATCTCTAATAATTTATTTCTATCATTAGAGTAATGCTCAATCGTAACATTTGTCAACTTTTTAAAATCCATATCTCTATTTAGCAAACGATTAATGTTAGTAATCAATTTTTTATCTTTTAATACTAATAGCAAATATCTCTCTTTTAGTTTATATGCCTCAGTTAGTTCTTCAGTTGTTGGTTTCATTTTATTTCTCCTTTTATTATCTTATATCTAAAGAATATATTTAGATATAATTATATTTAATAGTTATAAATATAACACCTCTATAATATAAATTCACTATTATTTTTACTTTTATAAGTTCTATGTTTAGGTTTGTATGATTTCCTAGTTAGAACTCTAAGTTTATTGAATTTATAATCATCCACATATTTCTTAATCGTATTTATAAATCTAGGTTTAATAGATTCTATACCGAAGTAAGATACCGTAAATTTATTATGTATTATACTTAAACGAAGATCCTCAGTTTCTTTTATTTTTGTTATATGTGCAAACTCGATTTTTTTATCTGGCAAACTAAATTCTCCTTTAGAATTAAAATTTATAGATTTATTTGTGTAAATTCTATTTTTATAGCTAAAATCAAACATCATGTCTCTAATTTTCTCAACTCTATTTCTTACGTCGCGTAGCTGATGCCTTCTATTTCTAGATTTAAAAATCTTCTCAGCTTCTAATCTCGTAAGAGATGTTAATGTATATACTCTTTTTTCATCGATCATATTCTCCTCCTATAATTTAAAAAAATATCCCAGTTTTAGACACAAATGTCTTTTTAGATAAAACATAATCTATTCCAAAACCAAAATAGATATTTTCGTCGCTGTATTCTTTACATAACTCTATCCATTTATTACTGATATTACCCCAAAATTCTAGACCTTCTTCTGTATCCATCCAATTGAAAGTGTTGAAAATCAGATTTACAATATGCTATTAAGAACTTACCTAAAACTAGTTTATTCGTAATAGTCAAATAAGATTCACTATTCTTATTTAAATTTCTGAAATATTCAGTGTCTATGTTATTATCTAATAGAAACTGTTCGAGCACTAATATGCCATCTTTCATTTTTTATTCTACTTTATATATATATATATATATATTAGTCTTAATCATTAAGACACCTCGTTCTCTAGTTAAATCTTATTTATAATATATCGATAAAAAATCATAGAGATAACCGTTACGGTTATCTCTATGATACTATTGACATCCTACACATTCTAATGATCTATCTTGAACATCTTGTTTTGCTTCTGGAGATTGACTTCTAAGATAATACGTACTTTTTATACCTAGTCTATGAGCTAATGTATAAATAGCATTCAAGGTCTTACCTGTAATCTCGTTTGGTTTAACAAATATATTTAAACTTTGTCCTTGATCTAACCATTTCTGTCTAACTGCTCCTGCTTTAATTATGTCTGTTTGTTTAACCTCATATGCACTAACATAAAAATTCCAAGTAGCAGGAGAAATATTCGGTGCTGTTACAGGTATTAAACCACTACTATTTTCTTCAAACCATTTTCTTTTATAAACAGGTTCTATGGCTTGTGTAGTCCCTGTTAGTAATGATATAGAACTAGTCGGAGCGATAGCCATTAAATATCCATTTCTGATACCATTTTTAACTTCTTCTCTTAAACTGTCCCAATCTTCTTGATATTCCCTATTAGTTAATTTCACAGCTTCAGAATTAGCGGTATCAATAGGCAATATTCCTTTACTCCAATCAGACCCTTCAAAGTCTGGATAATTACCTTTTTCTTTAGCTAATTCTACAGATGACTTAATAACATTATAACTAAATGTCTCCATTATTTCATCGATACATTCAAAATGTTCTTTAGTTCCAAATAGTATGGATCGTTCAGCTAACATTTGAGCTTCACCCATAACACCAAGACCTATAGCTCTATTTCTAATATTAGTATCCTTTACCCTTTTTGTAGGATAAAAGTTTAATTCAATAACATTATCTAACATTCTAACAGCGATAGGAATTACTCTTTCAAAATCTTCTCTAGTATTTATTTTAGATAGATTCACAGACATTAAGTTACATACAGCTGTTTGTCCTTTAACCGTTAGTTTTTCTGTACAATAAACTTGTTTACCAGATAAATGATCTGTACTACATAATTTATATGGTTCTTTCAAAAGTCCTTCATCTGTTTCTATTTTAACTTTAGGATCTGGAAAATCTTGATAATCTAGTCCGTCATCAAAATACACACGAATGACTTCTTCTGCTTGTTTTGTATTTTGAAATATCTCTGTACAAAGATTTGAAGATCTGATTACACCTGCATGTTTATTAGGATTTCTCTTATTAGCTTCATCTTTAAAACATAAGAACGGATTACCTGTTTCGGCATAACTTCTTAAGATTTCTTTCCAAAGATTCTTAGCTGATATAACTGTTTTTCTTATATTAACATCATTCTCATATTCTTCATATCTCTTTTTAAAGTCATCTCCATATAACTCCGATAAATCTCTAACATCATAAGGATCAAATAGAGTCCATGGTGCGTCATTAGCTACTCTTTCCATAAACAAATCATTTAACCAAAGGGCTGGAAATAATTCATGTGTTCTTCTTCTCTCTTCGCCTGAATTCTTTTTAAGATCTATAAAGTCTCTTACGTCAGCATGCCATGGTTCTATATATATAGCAATAGCTCCTGGTCTTGTACCGAGTTGATCGAACGCTATAGAAAGATCATTATTGATTTTAAGAAACGGAATGATCCCGCCAGCTACTTCTTTATATTTATCTATTTTGGATAGACACGCTCTAATAGCATTCCAATCCCAACCAATTCCACCACCAAACTTAGATAATAAAGCCATTTCTTTTAAAGCTTCTAAAATTCCTTCTGCTGAATCTGGAGTAGAACCAATATAACAAGATGAACATTGACTATGTGTAGTTCTAGCATTAGATAATGTTGGTGTAGCTGACATAACTTCGAATTTAGATAGAATATCATAAAACTTTTTAACCCAATACATTCTATTATATTCATTTTGAGCTAAGAACATTGCAACACCCATAAATAACTGTTGAGGAGTTTCAATAGGCATATTATTATCGTCTTTAAGAAGATATCTATCAAATAACATTTTGATACCGAGATATGTGAATTGGTTATCTCTATCATTATCTATATATGAATCTAGCTCATCTAGATCATATAAGAGTTCTATTCCTTCTTGATATTTGCCTAATTCTTGTCCTTTCTTTATACTCTTAGATAAAGAAATTCCTCCTGTTGAATATCTTACTTTATGATATATATCATAAGTATATAATCTAGCAGCTACATATGTCCAATTTGGTCTATCTATATCTATTTTATCTACAGCTGTTTTGATAAGTGTTGTTTGTATATCTGATGTTTTAATTCCATCTACAAAAATTATCTTAGCATCCATCTCTAATTCTGATCTAGATACTCCTTCTAAACCTTTTGTAGCAGGTTCTGTTTGTTTTTCTATTTTACTAAAATTTAATGGTTCTTTAACTCCATTTCTTTTTAAAACGTTAATCATATTAGTCCTTAAAATTTTATTCGTATGCAATTAAATGAACTTATAGAAAAAATATAATTAAAGGATAAATATGGAATTAACACATATAATAGAAACACTTTTAGCTAAGTCTAAAATGTCAAAATGCTGTAGTAGAAAAGTATGTGCTGGTATTTTTATTAATAATAATTTCTTAACATATACTAATAAAAATTTAGATCCTAATAAGGATAGCTGCGAATATACGTTATATAAATGTTTAGAATGTGGTAACGAAAGAAAAGCTTTTTATAATTGTTGTGATAAACCTATGTTACCTATAGATAAAACATTTAATAGCGTTATTCACGCAGAAGAAGACTTAATAGCACATAACAACATAACGAAAATAGGTGAAAGAACGATTTATATTACAGATTTCCCCTGTATAAGATGTTCTAGATTACTTGTGTCTTTTGGCATAAAAAAGATTTATTATATAAGAGATTTTAACGATAATGAAGGAAAGAAACTTTTAGAAGATAATGGAACAATACTTATAAAATTAGATACTTCTAACATCAGAAATGAATTTAAAAAACTTATATGAGACAATATTGTCTCATATAAGTTATATCTTTAACCCTAATCTTCTAAGTCTATTATACCAACCATTTTTATATATATGATATTTATTATAGTTTTCTCTTATTAATATGTCGTAATATTTCTTTAAATTAACTAAATAACGAATGTTTATTTCATTATCAGATAAGTTTATGTCATTTAATTTATCTAAAGTTTTTGGACCCAACAAACCATCTGGATAGCAACCTATAGTTTGTTGTAATTTGAATATTGCTCTTTTAAATCCTGTGTTAATAGAAAAACTAAATATACTAAGTTTCAAATGTTTATATTTATTATCTCTTAAAATTTTATCTAATCTTTTATCAAAATACTTTCTCATATAAAGTTCATAAACAAGACCTCTTATTTTTGCTCTTTCTTCGGATGTTAATTTCTTATTGAGTTCTTTTATACCTTTTCTAGTCTCTTTAATATTGTATTTCTTAATAAGTTTATCGGAATATTTTATTATTTCTTCATTATAGTTAGCATGTTTATAAACACCATATGGTGCTGTATAAGTAACTTCATTTTTATTCCAATGATAATAATCGCCTTCTTCTCTAGCTAAATAAGCTAGAATAAATTCTTTATCGTTTGTATGTTTAAAATTGTTCCCAGTTGTTTCTAACTTATTTAATTCATTCAACAACTTATTAGTAGAAATTTTACAAATAGCTCTTGCAGTTTGATTACCAAATATTCCGTCTATTAAAAGTTTCTGACCTAAATTAACTAAAGCTGTTTGTAATAACTTCTCTCTATGCGATTCTATTAGATCTTTTATTTTTAAAACCAAATTTGTAGTCTTACACTTACTAACTCTTAGTAGATATTTATTCATTATCTTATCCTTAATTAAAATCAAATGAATATACATTCAAGTAGATATAAATCTACTTGAACATTTTTGCTGTTTCTGCTTATTTATTAAAAATATCTTTATTATATTTTTTTATTCTGTCTTTATTAAACTCAACCAAATATCTATAAAAACCTGCAGGATAAATTGCTTCGCTATTTCTTGGTATATCTAAACCTATTAACCTTACTGCTTCAGAACATATCTCTGAGCAAATATAACTATCTTTATTATCTACTCTTAAACCTAAGATTTTATTTAATATTATATTAGTTAAATCATATTTTTTATCTAAATTGCTTTTAAAAAAATCTTTTATTATTTCATTCTCTTCTTCTGTAGTTTCTATTTCTAAGATATCCCAATGTGTAGAGTCATATTTTAATTCTTTACATCTAACGCCTTTGTCTCTAAAAGAACTAGTGCAGAATATTCCATCTATTTCTATTTCAACATGTGTATACTTTGGATATTTAAACCAAAGTATTTTTTGCCATATAAAAATAAATCTATCTATTAACGTTGCATTTGTTTTTTTATAAAAATGTATTTTCATTTATAATCCTATTAATTCTTTTTCTCTAAATCTAATCTAATCGATATGACAGATTCATCTTTAAGAAGTCCTTGTAACTTTAGTGATATTTTTCTTTTAGAATCATCTGAAAAATCATACGGTTGAAACTTATATAAAAGTCCGCTGGTTACTGGCGTTGGAATACCTATTAAATCAACATTATTAAAATCTTTAGCATCGTCATTAGTAGCCGAAAAAGAAAGTATAATAGTCTTTTTATAAATAGACTCTGGATACTCTTTAAATGTTGTAGTAGTTGCTATTGAAGTACTTCTATATGGAAGTATATTAATATTTAAATCTATAAAACTACTAGTATCGGCAGTGTCTAAACGATTTTTATAACTTAAATACCCTGAAGCTAAAACACTATTATCCTCTGCCACAATCATGCCTATAGAATCAGAAGTCGATACAACATACTTAGCTTTTAGATCATCTACTTTATGTAAATAATCTCTCTCGTCTTCATCTCCTAATCCTGATTGTCCGTGTGAATTATACCCGGTATACCAAACGTCGTTGTTATTATCAATCATTATAAAACCATAATATGAAGAACCTATATCTTTTGCTATGTGGTCATCATAGTTAAAAATTTCAGTAAACACATATTTATCATTAGATTCGTTTATTCCTAACGCTCCGTTTTTATACGCACCAGCAACTTTAACTTTATTAAAAGTGTCAATTATTACTGTAGAATAATCAGAACATATTACTTTTTTAGCTTTGATAAAAACCTTTGTAAAACTGTGTTTATCATTAGAACTATTTAGACCTAATCTTCCATATTCTCCTAGACCTACCGTAGCTAGGTCGCCATTTTCATATATAATTGCTGCGTGATAAAAACCACCGGAAACGTCAATAATTTTTTCTCTTAACGGTACTCTTGTAAAAACTTTTACATCATAAGTTTTATTTATACCTAACTGACCATAACTATTTTCACCAGTAACATATAAACTACCGTCTGTGGTTACCGCATAAACACTAGATTTAAAAACTGAAACTTTTTCTACATTTGTTAGTCCTGTAAATGTAAATGTATTTGTATTGTCTTCAGAATTTAAACCTGTCTTATAATACCTTCCTTGACCGACTGACCAAAGAGTTTTATCATTTTTAATTACAAACGAGATACTATCTCCGGCTGCAACACTCATTGCGTCTGTAAATCCTGTTGCTGTCCATTCATCTCTATCATCTGTATCGCCTAGTCCTAATTGTCCATATTTATTATAACCTCTTACCAAAACTTCTCCGTTTTGATTTATCATAATCGCGTGACTAGAAACGGCTACTGTAGGAACTCTTCTATTCACCTCATAAGACTCAAAATTAACATTATCTGATAACGATGGAGTAAAATTAGAAATTACTGTAGATTTTATTAAAGCTTTTCTACTAAATGTAAAACTATTAACATCTGAATTATTTATTAAATCAAATTTATTATTTTGGTTTTCACCTGTCGCCAGTATCTCTTTAAATAAATTTATCAACAATACCGATTTATTACTAACAAATATCTTATATAATGAAATATTAACTTCTGTTAAATCTGTTTTATCGTCCGTATCTCCAAGTCCTAATTGTCCTTTATCATTAAGACCTATAGAATAGAGTTTATCGTTTGTGTCTACTAAGTATAATGATTTTGTACCGACATATAGTTCTGAGGCTTTATAGTCTGTCTCTGTCCATTCATTTCTATCTGTAGCATCATCTAAGATAAGTTGGTATTTATCGTTAGAACCTGTTGAATATACTTTTCCAGATAAATCTATAAAATAACCGCTTTCATCTTGAATATAAACTTCATAAGCTTCTTTATTAGTAGAAGTTAGAACATTTCTATCGTCATTATCGCCAAGTCCTAATTGTCCTTTATCATTAAGACCTGTAACATATAAAACATTGTCCTCTATAACGTACATAGTTTTATAACCTAAAGCCATTGCTGTACACTTATAAGCTACTTCTGTAAAACTATCTCTATCGTCATTATCGCCAAGTCCTAGTTGTCCTTTATCATTAAGACCTGTAACATATAAAACATTGTCTGTAGATATAAACGCACCGTAATAATTCGAACATTGAATATCTCTAGCGTATTTACCTGTAAATGTCCAGTTATCTCTATTACTTATATCACCTAACCCTAGTTGTCCCTTAGAGTTATCTCCTATAACATATAACTCATTAGTTAATGTTATCGCATACGCAAAATCAACTGTTGGAGATACTTCAATCTTTTTAAATTTTAAATTACTTAAAAGATTGTATGAGAAACTTCCATTAATAAATATTTTATTATTACTATCTAAGAAAACTGTAGCCGTATTACCTATTGTAAGATGTTCAAATTCATAAAAAGGTACGTTAGTTTCTACAGCACCGACTTCTACTTCTTTTATCTCACCATCTTGTTTAACATATATAATATCACCAGCGTCTATTGAAGCATCTTCAGTTATCTTAATCCTGTTTAAATCTAAACTAGTCACATTTGTTGTATCTAATAAATTCTTATGTTTAATATAAACTGTAGGTTGTAGTTGTGTCCAATCTCCATCATCAGAATCTTGTTCGAAATTAACCGTTTCAATAAGCACGTTATCATCAGTAACTCTTATTTCACCGTTATGTACTTCAGCATTTGTAAGAGTATCAAAGTCTGAACTATCTATATTAGAATTATCTAGGTATATCATATCATCTACAATGCCTTCTACATTCATTACATCTATATACTGATAAGGTGTTGGTTTACTTTCTATCTTACCTTGTTCTTTAGCAGACATAGCAATCCCATATACTTCTTCATCTGTTGATATTGACGGTAATGTCCATTTAAATGGGTTAGAAGAAGTATCTATAATACCCCCTGTAATTCTTACATAATAATCTGTTGCTGGATCATAGTTCTCTACATTAATTTCAATAACGTCTTTTTCAAATGCTGTAGCAGGTATTGTAAAAATAGGTTGAACACTACTATTAATAAAATTATAGAAATCTGTACTTGCTAAGATATTACCTTGAGAAGTTTGTATCTTAGTATGCATTACTCCTGATACCGTATTAATAGCTATTTCACCTACCTCTAAATCTGTATCTAATGGGGATTTATCTACACCATTTGAATTCTTTAATATAATCTTCATACTCATAACCTACCCTAACCATATATTATAGTGATTCTCACACGCTAGACAAAATGCTTCCTCTAGCTCATCTTTAGAAATCTCTTTAACTTCGCCTGTAGCTAACGTCCAATAAATAGTATCTTTATCTCTAATTCTCATAACCTCTAAAGCTCTTAACATTCTTAGTTGAGAATTTTCATCAGCGTCGAAAACTACACCATTACTTGTGGAAATAGTTGACTTTTCTATTTCTTCTAATTTAATAGCTGTTTTATTAAACTTAACAGTTGGTAAATATTCTTTAATTTTTTTTCTTTTATTCTTAGAAACTTGTTCTATTTTTGTAACTAACATTAATACGTACCTCCATTAATCTCAGACATATCACTTGTATATGAATATAAATTTGTATTATTGATAAAATCTTGTATAGTACTTGTTTCATCAAGTCCTGTATTATCTTTTTTCATAATTATAAATGGTTTACCGTTACCATCATCTTTAACTAAAATCATACCTGATACAGGTACGCTATGCACACCTGTTGAATCAAGATCATCAAACGTATAAATCGGTTTAACATTCATTATAAACTCCTAAATCGTGAATTCAATTAATCAGAAAAATTATAAGATGCCTAGAAAAATCTAGGCGTCTTATAATAAATTACTTAAAATATAAATCAATTTATTTTCATAATACTAATTTGAAATTATTTCTAATCTCCTCAATTCTTTAAATAAATTATCTATATTTTCAAGATCATTAGTTCTAATTTTTTTTGATATCAACGACCTTAATTCGCCAGATTTTAAATAGAAAATATCTTCTATCTTATGCCATTCTTTTGCTTTATCAAGTATTAATTCACAATATTCTTTGTTAGACAATCCGTTTTTATCTTTAATATTATCAAAAATAGAAAAATCATCTTTCGCGTATGCTTCTTTTGCAAGCTCTTCTTTCCTTAAATACTCATTATATAAAGATTTTGTTATCGTAGTTTTAGTGACCTTCCGCATTAATTCATAATGTTTTTTCTCTAAAAGTTTATCAAGTTTTTCTTCTAAATCTATGCTTATGTCAAATTCTTCTATTATATTAACATTCATGTTTTTATCTACTCTAAAATCATTCCAGACTTCGCTATATCTATCGAATTCTATTTCTAACGAAATTTGTTTAACAATATCTTCGTTAAATTTCGAAAGATCTTTCTTAGATACATAATTCAAAAAGAACTTGTGTTCTTCTATTATATCGGCATAGTCTTCTTGGTTCTCGAGTTTTTTTAAATCATCTAAAATAATTAATGATTTATACGCTAACTCTACTCTTTTTTTATCAGGAAATTCATCCGTAATAATTAAATCTAAGTTATCCTCATAAATCATAAATGTTCCTCCAAATTTATATTTTCTATTTCTTCTAATGTTTTAGTTAAATTATCTAAATCTTTCGTTTGATAAAAACCGTTAAATTTAGATCTTAAAACGCCTAATTTAAAAATAAATCTGTCTTCTTTTTCCCTTAGACTTTTACTTTGTTCAAGAATACTATTGACGAGTTCTTCGGAAGTTAGATCATAATCTTTTGCTATATCATCAAAGAACGAATAATCGTTCTTTAATTTTGCTTCTTTAGCTCTGGCTTCCTTTCTTGTGTATTCATACTCCAATGTATCTACTTGTAAAGTTTCAATGTTATATTTTCTAAAATCATTGAGTTTTATCTTTAAAAGAAAATTAAGTCTTTTTCTTTTTTCTGTAAGTTCTCTTTCTACTTTTTTATCGTTTAAAAGTTTTGTAATATCTTTATTTTCTGGATCATATAACTCGAAACCGTTAAGTGTTTCGTCTTTTGTAGAATTTTTAATTTTAAGCTTACCATCAATAATCTTATAATATTTCTTAAATTCAGCTTTTTTTTCTATTGGTTTTATTATATCTATATCTAATTCTTTCATATTATACCTCATATACTATAAATTTAAATGCGTTGTCGTAAGCATCTGAACTATCATTTGTATCATTAGTTTTGACCTTAAATGAATCTTTTGCTATATCATCATACATTATTGTAACGCCATTAACTCTATATTCAGCAGATAGCATTATTTTATAATCTGTTCGTGTATGATCTTTCATAAATTCTATTGTGTAAACACCTGTATCGTCATGTGTAACTGAAGCAACGTTGTACGATACATTAATGTCACCATCTTCGGTTATGTCACCTGAGGCAAATACAGCATGTTTACGGTCTTTGCCAAACGGATTAGCTACATTATTATTTTCTTCATCTAAAAGAAAACGTTTCGATAATAAATTTATAGATAGTCCAAAGTTATCGCGAAGATAATTTGTTCTAAACGCAAAAGCTTTGAATCCTTTATAACCGTATTCGTTACTAATATACGTTGTTTCGAAATCTTCAAATATGTATACAATTGATCTCTTAGACCAGATATAATATAATTTTATATCACTATCAATCATAGTCATAAATGCACAAGTAAGTTCCTCGGATGATATAAAACTCCAAAATACACCATGACTTATATCTATATTACATGTTTTTATATGAAAAGATATTTTTTGAGCTTTTACTGTGTCAGAATCGCAGGTTTTTCCTTTGTAGATATATGTATATTTAAACTCAAGGAAACTATAATTTCGATCAAAATCATCGTTATCATCGTCTTTACTAAAACTAAAATTAACTTTTTCTAAAGTTATTTTTTGTAAATTCGAGTAATAGATCCTATACGGTACACTATAGTCGTCTATATTTCTACTTTTAATTTCAAAAGTTAAATCGTCTATACATATAATCGATAGACTATTTACGATATCTAATGTTATATCTTTTGTAAGATAATAAGTATCAATATCATCATCACTTGTCGTGATGTAGATATCTACATCTATGTATTCTCTTTCGGCAATTAAATCTAATGCCTTTACTAATGTTTTTAATGGATTGGTTTCGTCTGTACCATAGTTATCATCGTCGCCATCTGACAAGTCTATGTATAATTTTTTCTTAGTATTACCTAGTAAAAAATTCTGATTATTATTAAAATATGATAATGTTATCGGATTACTATCACTAACAGGTTCTTTTATATTAATTTCTTTAAAGAAATCTACATGATCTTCTTTTACATTTACTATTTTAGTTTCATTAACAAATGTCGAAACTTCCTCATCATTAAAAAGAACTCTAGTTTTTTCGTTATTATTTATTTTAAAAGATATCTCACCTGCATGACCGTTATCATATGTATTAAATAAGAATCTTACATTATCGTCATCATCATTTTTAGCGTATAAATTAAGTTCATTTTTAAAAAGGAGTACACTATTATCACTCCCATAAGATAAATTTAGTGCTTCAGGAGTTAACGAAGAAAAGATATCATCGCTATTTTTAAGTCTTAAATAATCTCCTTTAATTAGTGCTGATGTTTTTTTCCAACCGTCTTCGAAATTAGAATGTGCTGAGTCAGGTGTATAGATTCTTATACCGTTTTCTGCGGCTACATTTAAACTTTCTTCTCCTTTATCAAGAGTTATATAATTTCTAGCTTCACCTGCGTAAACTTGTAAACCTCCTCCGTAACTTTTTAGATTATCTACATTTAAATAATCTTCACGCATAGCAAATTTATTAATTATATTGTCATCTTTATCTAAAGTAGTAAAAGACAGTACTGTTTCGTCATTTATATAATTAATAAGTCCTCTAGACCTATTGTCGTCATTTAGATAATTATTATATAAAGATATCTGATTTTTATATATAAAAAGAACGTTATCGCCTGTTCCAAATTTTGTTTTATTCGAATATATTCTAGCGTAATCGTCACTTAAGACTAATTTGCTGTTATCATCATATTTTATAGATGTTGCAGTATCATTTACAGTTATGACGTCTCTACTTCCTTGATGCATTTTGATAATATTAGATGGTAAAGTTGTACTTGTTTTACTGAATACATATTTATCCTCAGATATAACATCGTCTTTAGTTTCATACTCTTGTATATCTGTATAAAAACATATCGACCTATCTGAAGTTATAGTAGTTTCTTCTACTTGTATATCTTTAACTTCTCCAGAATCAGTTCTTTCCTCAGCAATTTTATCTAATACTGCACTTATCGTCACTAATTCACCAGAATGTATATATACGCTACTGTCCGCTCTTAATAATGTTCCGCCTTGATCTGTAACTTTTCTCATAATAAATGAACTATTTGTTATGAAATCTTTAGCAGTATTTACAGAAAGCTTTAATGCTGTGTCAGTACCTAATATTAATCTGTTATTAATGCCATCCAATCCCATAGATAATATTTTATCACCGGAATCGACGTTTTTGATTTTCATCTCATAGTACGGTTTTTTATCCCATAAATTAGACTCAACGCTAAAGGTATTATCATCATCATCTTTAGTATAAAAATTAATTATATTATCACTAAGCAACATACCGTTGTCACCTTTTGCTATGGAAAATTTATTTCCGTTTAATAGTGACATTATGTTATTAGAGATAATAAAACCTCCTTTATAGTTACCATTTGTGATATCCTTTAAGGAACATTTTATAGTATTACCATAAACACCAGTATAAAAGCGATATTCAACGTCATCATCTGTTGTATTTAAACTCAGCTCATTATTAACTAATGTAGCTTCTAAGTCGTCGTTAATCGCTCGTATAGTTCTTCCTGAAATATTTTTTAAATACATGCTATCCGAATCTGTTTTTAAAACAATTTCATCTATCTTTTTTCCGGCTATAGCAAAACTATCGTCTGCCTTCTTTGCGTATAGTACAAAATAATTATCAGTTCCATTATAAGTAAAGGTATATTCGTGCCATGGCTTTAAATACCCTGGTTCTATTTCATTTCCTAAAAGTTTTAACGGGGCTGTTATACCACCTAACGTTAATGTAACTTTATCTGTATTAGCCTTATTAGGTCTAAATTTAAATTCCTTATGGTTTAAATTATTTAACTTATCTAGAAGTAAATCACCAGATGATGATTTAAGAATGATATTATTCTCATCGTCAGAATCGACTGATAATTTGTCTGTTACTGCAATTTCTTTCAAGGCATAAAATAAAGCTTTCTCATTTTTACTATCGTAATTATCAATTTTCTCTAAAGGATACGCTAGAGTATCTTTTATTAAATTTAATTCATTAGCGTAAAATTTACCTACCGTACCAGAAGTATCATCGTACTTCGTTTCTATATCTTTTACTGTACTCATCTAAAACCCTTTCATAATCATAAGTGTAATCAAATAAAAATCAGTCATCTCTAGTTATCCTAGAGATGCTGGTAAGTTATATGTAAACCCATTTTTAATTTCAATTTCACTATTATATCTTTTATCTATAAATATTCTATATGTCCACTCTTCATATATCTTATCTATATCTGATTTTATTCTAGCTATAATTAAACCGTCATCATCATATTCAGGATTATCTTCTTCGTATTCTGTAGTCTCTTCTTGATGTACTACTATACCATTCTTGATGAGTTCTAAGTAACCTTTATCGGCTTCCGGAGGAATTATAAACTCTACTCTTATCTTATCTTCATTATTATAAGTTCCTGTATCATCATCTTGCTTAGGAACATAAAATGTAAATTGTGATTTAGAAGTATAAACTAGTTCCATTCCAAAAGTACTAGAATCATTATTAGCGTAGTGTTGCATCGTAGCTATTTTATAAACTCTATTTTCTGGAAGTATAGAATCTACGAATATTTTGTAAAGATTATCTTTATCGAATATACTTTTAAAAAGAATCTTGTTATCTTCATCTAGAATTAACCAAGTAGTCGCTATGTGTCCCTCATTTAATCTTCTAGCAGGTTCTTCAAGTTTTATCCAAAAGCAAGAATATGGTAATTCGTTATTTGGATAATCTAAAAGAACTCTAAGGGGTTGTCTCATTCTAGGAGGTTTATCTTCTATCGAATATCTATCAAAGTCTAACCCAATAGCTAAGTCTGTATCTGACCAGTTGTATAAACCTTTCTTGTCTGTGATAATTGCGTATCGTCCGTAGTACTTCTCGTTTTCCGAAGTTAATATATTTACGATATGCAAAAAGAATTTAAACTCGTATTCATTAGCATCTGGATTGTAGATGATATTCTCAAAGTTTTCATCTTTAGCTACCTGAGGAATGAAGTGAGTTATGTTTTCATCGGGATCTAATTTATCAAGAATGTCATCTTGATCAAAATTCATAATTATCACTTCTTCCTCCTTTGTGTGTTTTTTTAAGCTAATATGTTTTTTAAAATAATTTTATCAATCTAAAAGAATCTATCAGAAAATTAATTTCTTAATCCTTAGTTAGTCTAGTTCAACTCTTGGGTTATGTTGGTTCTAATCTGACTATCTTGAGAATTCGAGATTGGTCTTGAGTCTC
>Ga0256828_1000604_pt1 | contig 23613 bp, 20 predicted proteins | sample CV88metaG_FD_185993 | JGI IMG/M metagenome (GOLD analysis project Ga0256828, IMG submission 185993) | Hydrothermal vent microbial communities from East Pacific Rise, Pacific Ocean - CV88 | ecosystem: Environmental > Aquatic > Marine > Hydrothermal vents | place: Pacific Ocean: East Pacific Rise...
TTGTAATACCATATAATTTACTTGTAAATATCACAATAGGAGCTAAAATTTTATAGTCATTTGAACTATGCAAGGAGATATGAGAAGTATTCCAAGATTTTACAAACAAAGACAATATAATTAATATATACGCAAAAACAGCATTTTTATAATTCTTTTTATTTGTATCTATCACTACATAAGTAATATTATTCCTATCAAATTGTTTTATCAACTCTTCAAACAAAACTATAGGTCCACCAACTAATTGAGCATTTTTATTGTTAAGCCTAGGACCCAATATCAAAATATTTTTTTCAGGTTTTTCATCATTCATAATTTGAATAATCGGATCCTCATATTTAATCCCTTTTAATATAAAGTAGAATTTTGAAATTACTAAATACAATTGATATTTGAAAGGACGTATAACACTACTAAAAGCATATCCACTTCTAAGAGTTGGATTAAATTTTCTTTTAAATTTGTCTATACCCTCTTGTTTAGAACCTTTTTTTATATTAATACGCGTTCCAACAAAATCATATTTTTTAATGCCTTTTGTCTGTAAAAAAGACATAGCTTTAAAATGTAACAAATCCAAACTACCTAAAAGTGGTTTTTTAATACTCCCTGCATACATCGCATACCCAGCATATTCATCATACAATAGTATTAAGGAACCTTGTATATTGTCATCTTTTTTAGCAATAAAAAATTTAGAATGATCTTTTAGTTTAACTAATTTTTCAATATATTCAAGACTCGGATAATGCGCAGATGCTTGTCTCATCAAAGTATCTTTTATATTTTTATATACTAAATATACATCTTGCGTTTCAACAACTTCAACACCCTCTTTATGTGCTCTACGAATTGCATTTCTTGCTTTTCCATTAAAAGAATTAAACAGTGCGTCATTAGATATATCCAAATCAACTTCATAAGTTCCCCAAGGAACACATTTATTTTTTTTGGGACAAACATCAAAAACTACATTTGCTTGAGCTTTATATATAAAATCACATAATTTATGTTCTTTAATACATTTAATTGTATTATCTAAAAAAGTTTGCTTATGTATTTCATTATCTGAAGAAATGACATTTGTTGTAAATACCATCCGAGAAAACATGCCCCTTTTATCTATAAAATAAGGCAATACACACCCACAAGAAACGAACCAGCCATAATCATTACTTTTAACTTTTAAGTAATCTTCCTGCCCAAAAATAGGTAATGAAAAATTGTATTGTAAGAGTTCAATTTGAGTTTTTACATTTTTAATGTAAGAACAAGGATTAAGACCATTTCCTATATTGATAATAGTTTCTTGAATCGTCCAATACTCAATTTTATCCTGATAATTATTTTGAAAGTACTCAAAGAATTTTTTTAAATCATCCAAAGCATAACTAACTTTTGAATGGGCAATGAACATTATAGGTATAACTTTTCTGTTAGTGTCATCATTTTTTATAACATGCTCTACCATTTTTATCAATGTCTTAGAACTCATTGTATTAAGATCAGCCATATAATAATCTCTAGTAATTACCTTTTTTACTTTACTAAAAAAAGAAAAATTAACTTCTGAAATTTTTTGAGTGTACAAAGATTTAACCATCTTTCTTGAAGTGTTATATTTTGAATTAAGATATTTTAAAGATGCAAAAGGACTTTTTAATGTATAAATTGGCATTTCAATCAACGAGCCATTAAGTGTACTAGTTGATAAATCATTTTCACAAAACCAATAGTTATACTGATGTGGAGAATTTTTATATTCAAAATTCACATGTTCTGATTCAAATTTTGTGTTTGGTACAACAGATGAATCTAACTTAAATCCGACTTCCTTCAAAGCTTTAGCTAATTTTATTTCATTTTTAACAGCCCAAGAACCTGCTCTAAAAGCAACACACTCATAATCTTTCTTATACGGTTTCAATAAATTTTCTAAAAAAGATTTCCCACTTCTTAGAACTTCTACTATTTGAGTATATTCCAAGCAGCTTATATCTACATTTGTTAAATTTAAGTTAAATTTATCTTTTTCAATATCATAAGTTGCACCTCTCCATTGTGAATGGTAATGTAACTGTACATCATGACCATTCATTATTAAATTGATTAACTGTTCTCTTATTTTTTTATTGTCTTCTTCAAATTTTGGATTGACTGATGAAAATTTTTCATATATAAGATACTGTCCATACTCAAACATCACCGTTAATTTAGCACCATTTTCAGAGAAAATATTTACCAAATCATTCGTAGGTTTAATTTGTTCACGACTTACATTTCCACTGCCATCACCAAATAGCTCATAATCAGAAGAAAAGACTAAAGCAACTTTTTTCATAAAGAATCCAATTTAAAGTTTTTTATTATTATATCTAAATTATTATTGGTATCAATATAAATATACTCAGGAAATCTATGCTACAATTCATAAAAGAATACTAATTTAACTTGGAGTTTCTCATGAAAAACAATATTAACAAATATATAGTTTTTATACTAATCGGCCTACTTATCTTAGGTATATTAGTTTACAAAGATATAACTAAAAATAATCTAAACACAGTCAATCAAATAAAAATAATACACTCCACAGTAAAAGCTCAACCATTGCAGTACACAGGTTCCATAATACTAAACAAATTTAATAAAAAAAATATAGATGAGTACCAAACAGCTGCTGGAACATATGACATACAGACCATAGCTTCAGAGGTTACCTCGACGATGCTTACTGCGTTCAGCAATAGCAGTGAGAGAACATTACCACTAGTAGCTAACTGGAATGTAGGTATTCCAGAATATAGTGATGGACTAGATCCTTTATATCTGATCGATAGGTTTACTTATGGTGAGCATCTAGTACCAACTTGGAAGCTTGATCCATACTACAATGACGACATAGGACTTAGTTACTATAAAACCAGTATAAAAAAAGCTGCAAAGCTTGGACTGCCTTTAGTTTTCATATTACCTTCTCCAGAATCTGCTCTTACAAAAGATGATGTATACTTCAGTATGGGCAAAACTCAAAATCCTAATGTCATTACTGTTAATGGAACAGTACTGCCAGAACTCAGTCCATTTGGTCCGGACAATCTCTGGAAAGAAGTAGGAGGACAATGGAGTACGACTACCCTTATGGCACAACTTCAAGAGTGGTACCCTAATCCTCCTCTTGTAATATTTATTGATGAAGATGCTTCAAAAAAATTATCTTGGAGTAAACTTGCTACATCTTCAAGATATATAGAGCACTATCCTACAAATACTTCTAATGAATTTAAAAGAACTTTAGTAAATGCAAAATGGCTTGAGAAGTATCGTCAACTACATGAGGGATTCAAAAAAGGTTTTACCCAAAAAGCTTGGAAACAAAATGTCAAGTTTCTCACAAGAAACCAACTTGCATCAAATATGGGTGTCACATCTGACTGGATAAACAGTGCCACAACAACTAACCAATATGCAAATATATGGCCACTCACAGCAGATGGACTGACCATCAACTTCAATTTAGATGGTGATAAAACAGATACTACAGACGCACCACATAGACTTTTAAATAATCTTCCATTTATGCTAGAAGAAGCAAAAGAACTCAATCCAAACTTCACTTATCAACTAAATATAGATGCAAATCAAAAGATAGACGATCCACAAAGATACAGAGGCTTTACACAATTTGCTCTTTGGTTTTTACGCCCTAGCATCATACGCCAAACACCAAACAAGACTATAAAAGATGAAATAAACCCACTTTTTCAACAAGTAGTAGACTCTGTAGAACTTATACATAACAGTAATGTTTTAGCAGACTTTTGGAAAAATGGAAAGCTTATAAGTACAGGCAGTAGTAACTACGGTCAGAATATACCTACAAACTACCAAAATGTTCCTAGAGAATTTTTACTCAAAACAGATGCAACTTCACTTGTATGGGCTTTTGCACTTAAAAAAGATGAAGCACCAAATAGGCAATGGTTGATTTATGCGCAATCATCTGAGGGTAATTTAACGGATATTACTGTTACTATTCCTAATTTTGGTGATATATTAGTAAATGCGTTAAAAGAAGGGGGTTTTTATATACTTAATGAGTCTACTTCTCAAAAAAATTCTATTGTTCAAATACAAACAATAAATCTTAACCAAACTAATACTAATACAACAGGTACAATTGAAACTTCAGATACTAAAATCCCATTTATTGGACCAAGACCAATAGAAGCAACAAATATATTACTTGCAACGAAATTTGCCTCACCAGATGGCAATGGAAATGGAACTTTAGAAAACCCTTATAGTATTCAAGATGCCTTTAAAAGCCTAGTTGCTGGCGATATATTATTCCTAAGAGGTGGAATTTATAGTGTACCAAGCACTGGATTTAAGATATATGGAAAAGTTGCTACTGCAAATCAACCAATAATCATAGAAAGTTATCCAGGTGAACTCGCAATTATAGATGGCAAGAATAGAACACCACAAGATGTTATAAATGGAACACATCCAACAGGTGATGGTTTGAAATTAAGTTATGGTACTGAATATGTTTTTCTAAGAAAATTAGAAATTAAAAATATGGCTAAGGAAGGTATATATATTGGAAGCAGTCATAATGTTGTAGAAGGTTGCAATGTGCATGATAATCACAGATCTGGAATAAATATAGTTGATGACACCAATGCTTACACAACTCCCTATGTGAATGGATGGAATATTATTAAAGACAACATAGTACATGACAATTCCGATGCAGATATAATAGGAATTTTAGGTTACAAGGATGGAGATAACGCTGATGGCATAACTATAAATAGTGGGATAAAAAATCAAATATATCATAATGAATCTTATCATAATTCTGATGATGGTTACGATTCGTGGAGGAGTGATGGTACCATATTTGAATATAATATCTCCCATGATAATGGATTAGGTAATAACGGGAATGGGAATGGTTTTAAACTTGGGGGAACAATTCCTTTAGGATATGATAGTGGGTTATTTACAATAGCTCGTCATTGTATTTCATACAATGAGAGAGCTGCAGGATTCGTTCAATCAGAAACTAACAACATTAAAATATTACATAATACAAGTTATAATAATCCAGTTGGTTTAATTGCAAATAAAAATGCAATAATAGAGAATAATATTGTATCTAAATGTCCAAAAATAGAATTTAATCCAACTGCAGCCACTAGAGTTAACAATAGTTGGCAATTAACAGATAAATTAGAATTTCTCAGTGAAGATCCAGAAAATTCGAATTTTCTAATACCTAATTCTGATACTCTTAAACAAATTGGTGCAGATGCCAACTAATACATAAATTTTATACTCAAAGAAAATTACTTTACGGCATAGAAATAAACTATTTCTAGTGTTATTATAACCTAAGTTCAAATTATAAATGCAAATTTTCTTGAAAATGAAATGGTATAATGGCCTGAAAAATTAAGACAACTTTTTAGCTTAGTTAATATCAACCTCTACTTGTTACTTTATCCTACATTTTTAAATATTCAAGATAGATATTTATTGGTTTTTAATAGCCAATTAATGAATAAAATCTCTTAAAATTATATTTATAAATGTAAGGTTTTATACCTTCTTTTAACTCCTTAATAGATTGATAATCACTAATATAGACATTTCCATGTTTGAGGGTTCTGAAAAATTTGAATATCGTGTTGTTTAATGTAATTTATTCTTACTATTCAAACAGATTTTAGATTCTGATCTTCAGAAACACATGGTAAAAACAATTAGCTATAAGCTTTATAACATCGTGGATAAGGTTATCTCTCATGCAAGGGATGTAATACTTAAAGTGAATGATGAGTTTATAAAACTCTTACAAATAATACAGCAAAGAGCTTATGAAGAAAGTTTACTATAAGAATAAATTTTCACCTGAAAAAGCCAATAATAGGTACAATGAATTTTATTATTACAGTAAGTATTGTCAAAAAAACTGTAAATGCGCGCATACTTGGCCACTTTAGTGCTAAAAAATATTCTTACGCAATTGTAGCATAGAGGGGCCAAATGTTTTACACTCGTACAAGTAACTCCCCCCATAGATGGACCTTTTAATTCTATGATGTGGCTACACATATTCATAATTAGAACATTTAGCAATTCTGAGATAAAATATCAATATGAATAAGGAAAAAAAGAAGATGAGAAACAGTAAATACACAAGAGAATTTCGAGATTCAAGTGTGCAGTTGGTTTTAAATTCAGATGAGTCAACCGCAAAAATTACAAAAGATTTAGATGTCAATGAAAAGACACTTTATAATTAGATCAGGAAATACAAAAAAAGCAACTGCGTATTTCGCAAAAGACTAGGTGCTCCTTGAGGGTAAACTCTGTAAAATACGCGTGGATAAAAGAACATTCAAATGAGTTTCAGATAGTAGTAATGTGTAGGGTACTTCAAGCTAATAAAGCAAGTTATTACCACTGAATAAAACAAGGATATAAATCGAAACAGATAGAGGAGAAGCTGGGTGAACTAATTGAAATTAAATTTATATAGGGGAGCGAAAACTACAGTACACGATGTATTAAGGGCATACTACTAGTGCAAAGATATGGCTTTATTGTTTCACGCCATCGTATAGGGTACATAATGTGGAATCTAGGACTTGTTGCAAAAACGAAAAAACAATATAGAATTAATACAACAAACTCAAATCACAATCTACCTATTGCTCCAAGTATCTTAATAGAGATTTTTATGCAACTTACCCTAATGAAAAATATGTTGGTGATATAACTTATATTCCTACTAATGAAGGATGGTTGTATTTAGCTACTGTAATAAATCTCTACTCCAGAAAGATAGTCGGATGGTCTATGGATGACAATATGAAAGTATCACTTGTAAATAATGCTTTAAATATGGTACTCATTGCGAGAAAACCTCAAAAAGGTTTGATCTGTCACACTGATCATGGTAGTCAATATGCTTCATACTCTCATAAAGATTTACTGCAACAGCATGGAATCATTCAAAGTATGAACAGAAAGGGAAATTGTTGGGATAACGCGGTGGCTGAAAGCTTTTTTCATACTTTGAAAACTGAACTCATTTATCATGAAATTTTTGAGACAAAGGCACAAGCTAATCAGGCTATTTTTGAATATATTGAGGTTTATTACAATAGACAAAGAATGCATTCTACAAATGGTAATTTATCACCTGTAGAGTTTGAAGAAAAAATGATGTTATAAGTTGAAACAGCAGCTTTGAATGTTTATAGATAAGTAATAAATAGGGTTTGCTACATCACTTTTTTAGTAAGCTCTATTCTTACTTCATTCCAGTCTGGTGTATGAGTGATAGGTCTCTTTTTTTAGATGTTTTCATCTTTGTAGACGAGAACAGTTTTTCTAAGTCTTTATCACTAATTTGAAGTATATCTTGAAGATTTATGCCTAATACCTTATAACTCTATATATAATTAGCGACACTATTTCTTGAGACTCCTGTCATAGTTTGAATCTGTTTATTTGATAGTTGGTTAAGATATTTTAATCTCAACACCTCTTTAATTTTACTCATATATATTTTCCTCATCTTTAGCACATTTATTAAATATAGGTGCATTCTAGTATTGAAGAATATTCTTTAACTTAACTCAAGCTTACACACATATAATACAAAAATGTGGCCAAATAAACAATTCGTGAGGTGGTCAAATATTATGCGTACCTACAAAAAAACATCATTTTTACACTAAAGTGCAAAATTCAAAAACAATAGAGTCAAAAATATGTAACAAATGATTTCATAGCCTAATTAGATGCCTCTGCCCTTAAAAAAAGATGTGTTTTTTATGAATTTAGAGGTGCGGGAAATGTTATAGAATTATTTTGGTTTAAATTAAATATTATAATAGTATACTTTTGGAGAGTAAAGTGAAGTGTTTCATTGAATATTTATAAGTGTTAAGGTTTTATCTTTCAGTAATGAAAGAAGCTTTTAATTCTTTAAATCAAACTGATCTAAAGGGAAGAAAAAATATTATTACATTCTCTCAGATTCCTTCTATTTTTACAATATACATGTTACAAAAAATTTTATACTAGGAATAATCAGAATGAAAGATATTAGAAAATCAATATGTGGTAGACTATATCAAGTGTACAATTTAATTAAATATAAAGATTCCTTAGCTGTTTTTTGGTATAGTGGTATTAACTTTGGAGATGCACTTAATCCCTATTTCATATCAAAGATTACCGGTAAAAAATGTCAACTCGTTGTTAATCCAGAAGATACAGAAATATTACATTATATAGTAATTGGGTCATCTGTGGATCGAGCTACTAATAAATCAATAATTTGGGGGGCAGGTTATATATCAGAAGATCGAAAATTCAAGAGTAAACCATACAAAGTATGTGCTGTACGTGGTCCAAAAACGAGGGATCGACTTATAGAGGAAGGAGTAGATTGTCCTGAAATATATGGAGATCCTGCATTATTACTACCTAGAATTTATAAACCTAGAATCAAAAAAAGATATAAACTTGGTATTATTCCTCATTATATTGACAAAAAGAATCCTTTATTAAAAAAATTTCAAGAAAATGAAGATGTCAAAATAATTGATATTACAAAATGTAATCCATATAAAGTAGTTAATGATATTTTAGAATGTGACAATATCGCCTCGAGCTCTTTACACGGAATTATAATTGCTGATGCATATCAAATACCTTCTCGTTGGATAGAGTTTTCAGATAAAGTTATAGGGAATGGTTTTAAATTTTATGACTATTTTCTTTCTGTGCATAAAGAGCCAACTCCCCCTCTTCGTATGACTGAAAATGTAACTTTTAACCATATATTACAGCAATGTAAATATAATAAAATCGATATTGATCTTGAAGCTCTTATTAAAGCTTGTCCTTTTAATACTAATATATTTTAACTATTTGCTAAATTTCCATTTTATATAATGGCCTGAATTTTTGTCTTAAATATTCAGATCATTATAAATTAAACACGTTGTTAAGTAATTATCTAATGACACATTAACAACATGCATTCCATTATTTTCAATGGAGACTAATAAGTTATCACCTTGTTTAAGTCTAAAAGATTGTTGAGATACAATAGAAACAATTGGGTTGGTAATATTTTTTTGATTATTAAAATAAATTTCTAACTTATTATCTAAAATTCTCAACTTAGAATTATCTCGAATATAAATGTACTCAGATATATTTTTACAATTTGCATACCAGATTGATAAATTACTTAGAAAAGAAAAAATTTTGTTAAGACTTTTTATATCTGTAACTATATTGGCGGATTGAACCGTTCCAGCAGTTGTAGAAGGAGAATAATGTTCTTGAATACTAATTATTTGCTGTTTTTTATAAAGCTTATATAAATTCATGTAACAATATATATCATATAAAGGTTGGAAATACTTAAAAAAAAACTTCTTCCTATCTCTTCTTGTATCACCAGATACATATGTCAGTCTCACGAAAGAGTTACCAGCATAATTTGTAGGAAATGAAACTATATTATTTTTACCAAAGAAGCTTTCATCAAAATTATTAGTATTATAGCTAGGTTTATCACACCAATATAAAAAATTACATTTATCAATAATTTTTTGTGAATTTTCTCTTGTAATGTAACCACAATACTTCCCACCGACTAAATCAATGCCACAAGTTTCTTTAAAAATTTTTACACCGTCTAAAGTCACTTTAATACCCGTTTCTATATCTTCAAATAATGCCCACTCATGGATCCAGTTATTTACAGTAGTACACCTTCTAATATCTAGATATTTACCATGATTTGACCCATGATGCGCTATCTCATGTCCATCTACAACTAACCCTTTAAGAAAACTAGTAAATTCTTCTCTTTCACCAACTGCATATTTTTTATAATTATATTTGCAATATTCATTAATTACATTATGTCTTAGGTATGGTGTAAAAAATGTAATCTTTATATTTGGATATTTATCTAATAAGTTCTTTCTTAAATAATTATAAGAAGAACCTTCTTTATTACATAAATACCCCCAATCATTTTTATAACTTTCTCGATAAACATCAATATAAGCATCACTTAAATCATCTATCATCAAGACTGCTGGAGCATTGTAGTTTTTATACCATTTAGCTATTTTAAACACTCTTTACATCCTTATATTATTAAAAAAATTATTTACATTTTCTTTTATATTATTAGAATTAGAAAAATTAAACATTAAATTTTTATAATTCAAAATTGCATTTGATAATGAATTAATATCACCAACATCAACTAAAAATCCATTCTCACCTTCTTTGATTAGTGTATCCATAAATGGAATACATCGTGTTGATACAATCGGCTTATGTAAATATAAGTTTTCTAAGACTGTATTTGGTAAACCCTCCCACCTAGAAGATAGTACATATAAATCAGAAAAATAAAAATACTTATATGCATTTTTTTTATACCCTAAAAAATATATATATTCTGTTAATTTTAGTTCTTTAACTATTTTTTGAAGATTTTCCAATTCACAACCATCATCTTCACCAATTATATACAATCTAAACAATGGGTTTTCTTCCACAACATTTTTAAAACTTTTGATTAATAAATCAAAGCCTTTTTGATAAGTAATTCGTCCTGCAGCAACAACATTAATATTTTTTGATTCAAATGGATTTTTTATATTCTTTATTTGTTTATCAATAGTATCCGTATCAATCGGATTCAAAAAAACAGTTATTTTATCTTTAGTTATGCCATGATACTTAATAATTTCAGCTTTCATCTCTGGAGTCTGTGCAAGAACTAAGTCAGCTTTTTTATAAGCATACTCCAATAAGTATTTTTGAAAAAATTTCATTTGATTATGTTTTAAAAGTAGTTTAGGAGAATTTGGACTTCTAAAAATTATAAATGGTTTATTTTTCAAACCAATTATCGCTAAACTTACTGCAATATTCCCACGAATTAATGATGAAAAAAGAATATCTGGTCTAATTTCAAATATCAATTTTCTAAGTTTAAATACTGAAAACATAGTTTTACTAACTTCTAAATCATGTAAAATAATATCTTCAGATAAATATCGTAAAGCAGGCCCCTCACCATTTATAACAACTAGATGAACTTCAAATCTATTCTTTTCTAGGATTCTCATTATATTAATACTTACCTTTTCAGCCCCTCCACCTACTAACTGTGGTACAAAAAATAGTATTTTTATTTTATTTGACATATTCATCCTTACTTATACACTTTATTTTTAATTCCTAACGTTGCAACAATAACAGCACCACATATATTAAAACCTTGTTCAAGCATATTATGCGAAAAGAAAGATGATAAAGTAAAATAAAAAATAAATAATATTCCGATATCACGATATTCTTTTCTAGAATTTCTAATAATATTATATGTTGTAAAAAATAAGAAAGATGGAATAATCAAGATTCCTATTAAACCAAAATCTGCCCATGTTAGAGCAAATGTATTATGTGGTCCAACTCGATAGTGCCACATTCTTGTTGCTCCCAATCCATTTCCTAAAATTGGCTTATCTGCAAACATGGACAAAGCAGCTTCTAAAACATGTGCTCTCTCTTCATTATGACTTTGAGCATGATGCTGAAAATCAGTGAAAAATTCTAATCTATCAATCACATCATTACTAATTTTAATATCAAAATCTTGTTGAAGTATATCAAGTCCAAAAAATAACAACCAAAAAATCAACAAAATAAAAACTAAAAGTAACAGAATAGAAGATGCTCTTGAAATTTTTTTCTGTATCGCCATAATCACTAGAATAACAAAGTAAATTAAAATATTAGATCGAGAAACTGTTGTTAATATTCCAATAAAAATAAAAATAATATAAGGAAATTTTAAATAATATGGAATAATATCTATAGTTAGTATAAGTCCTAAAATAAAAACAGCTCCTACTATATTTTGGTTACCATAAGTAGCTACTGCCCTCCCTGATTCATAATAATGAGTAACGTAATCAGCAGTAAAAAAACCAGGGTGTGTAAAATCATACAATAGCAATAGCACACCAATTAATAAAGATATAATAATTGATTTTCGTGTTATTAATAATTCATTATTATCTAGATTATAAATTAATGACATAGTAAGAAATGAAAACAACCAAACTATTGATGGAACGAATAATTTATATTCTTTACCTCCTGGTGCACCATCTGCTAAATAATAAACAGTAATGATAATTGAATACATTACTACCCATAATAATAAACCTTTATTTAAGTAAATTTTTTTCTTTGTATTATGATAATACAATATCATCAAGCTAAAAAAAGCAATAACAATGTAATAGCTTGGAAAATTTATAATTTTTATTATTGTAAAATAATATATTAAATTTAAAAAAACTAGCAATGTATAACTACTAATAATAATCTGAATAAATTTCATTTCTTCACATCTTTAATTATTGTAAGCCATTTCTTAGTTATCTTTGTTATATCTAGTTGATCTAATATTTTCTTAGAATTAGAACTAAGTATTTTTCTATATTCTCTATTATCAATAAGATTTTGTATCTCACATGAAAGCTGTTCTTCATTTTCTGGCTCAACTAAAACACCATTAACTTTATTATTAATTATATCACTTGGCCCAGTATGGCAGTTAAAAGCTATAGATGCACACCCATAACCCATTGCTTCACATAGTGCACCAGGAAAGCCTTCTGTTCGAGAAGAAAGTACAAATATAGAGGCCTTTTTATAATATTTTTCAACATCAGTAGTCAATCCAGCTAAACTAACATATTCATTTAAGCCTAGATTATTTATTAAAGATTCTAACTTATTTCTTTCAGGACCCTCTCCAACAATAACTAATTTCCAATCTTTTGTTTTTAGTTTATAAAATGCCTTTATTAATAAATCAAATCCCTTTAAGTGGATTAATCGACCAACCCCTAATATAATTTTTTCTCGCTTTATATTCAAATATTTGTTTTCAAGCAATAAAGGATTGTGAATTGTATAAACATTTTTAACAAAAGAATATTCTGCTCTATCATGATTAGTTAAAACAACTACTGCATTAGCAAAAGGATATATTATATACCTAAAGAAACCTAATATATCTTTTGAATTACGTTTATAATTTGTATGCTCTGAAAGAATAATTTTTTTTCTTGCCATTGTTGCCGCAATAGTACTAAATATATTTGTCAAGGTAATAAAACTAATAATAATATCAGGTTCTTCTTTTTGAAATACTTCCTTTAATGAAAAAACTATATTAATCAAAGATCTAATTTTAGAATATAAAACAATATTTTTTTTATAATTGTTAATTTTTATAATTTTTATAGCTGAATTCAATGGATAAAAAGATTTTTCTTTTTCAAACTCATTAAATATAATTATTGACACTTCATAATTCATTTCAGAAAAATAATTCGCTATTTGAGATAAAACACGTTCTGCTCCACCTGGTCCTAACCCATGAGTTACAAATAAAATTTTCATAGATTTTCCTGATTATGTAAATATTCTCTAAAAGTATAAGAATTAATATTTTGTTCTTTTAAAAATATAAAAAACAATTCTAAATTATTGTAAAATATCTCTTCTTCGGCCATAGAAGTTATTAGAGAGCTTTCATTCATAACCAGTTCTGATGAATGAATAATATATTCTAAATGAGAAGCATTATGTTGTATATTCCAATAAACAATTTTTTTTAACTCTTTTATATTATCTAATTTTGACCTTAATACACTAGTTCTATATTGAAAAAATTTAGATATTAGCCTTTTTAAAAGATTTTTGTCATTTATTGAACTAAAATACTTATTCACCCTATAAGTACTTACTGGAATCTCAATTAAACCTTGAGGAAGTATATGTATATTTGCAATAGAATTTTTAAAATTTGGACCTCCATCTTTATCTGGATCACCTTTAGAGTTTGTCCAATCTATTCCTGGAACAATACTACAATCAATTTTTATGCCATTTTTATATAAAGTTTCTAAAATGATTTCATTGATACTATATCGTCCACCCCTATGTGATACAATTTTTGTTTGAAAAATATTTTCTAGTAAATTAATCATATAATTTAACTTATCAATAATAATGTCATCTGGATATTCATGTAAATAAGGTTGATATTTGTAATCATTGTCAGTTAATTCAAAAAGCGGTGGGGAATTCCACGCATGCAGATGTAAAGCTATTTCAAGATTTTCCATATGCTTTTTAATAAACTTCTGATATCTTTCATTAATGGCAGCTTCATAATTAGTTAAATAAATTGGTTTAATATTATATTTTTCACATAGCTCTTGGAATCTATATAAACTTTCTGTATTACGGCTAGTAATTTGACTTGGTCTATCCCAAATATTGTCACCTTCTGTATCAACAGTTAAAAAAAATGGTATCATTCTTAGAGTCCTTTTTAGTTGAATATACAAAACATACAATGCTTAATATCATTTCAACCACTTAGTCAAATCTTTATTAAGAGTTAAAGACAATGCTTTAATATCACTTTGATAATTATCAATAATATCAGTTTTTAATTCTTTGGATAATACTTCCCTTTTTTCATGTTTTATATTCAAATCATTTATTTTGTTTAATATACCCAAATTAGACTTTATGCCAAGTATTTCCTTACTTTTTAAAATAGAATTTGTAATCGGCTTAGGTAGCCGTTTAATCAACATATTAAGAAATATATTTTTAATTTTTTTGTTTTCATTAATTTTAGAAAATTTTACACGTCCATCCTGAGGTACCTCAAGAAATTTAAGTACATCTTCATAAGTTGACTTAACATTTTGCTTAAAATCATCAAAAAGAATTACTTTAATTTGTTTTTCAGGAAAATATTTTTTTACATTCTCTAACTGTTCACTGTATTTTGCAATTTCTGTATAATATAACAACTTAGGCTCTCTCGTAATATTTGAAATTTTCTTTCCATTTTTTCTTAGCTCACTACTATACCAAGCATCTTTAAAGTCTAGTATATTTTCATCTGCACTATGAATTAACTCAGAGTGAAAGGAAGGAACCATTTCAATAGGATTTCTCAACATTATAATTATTTTAGCATCAGGGTTATAATCATATATATTTTTTATAGCCTCTTTAGAATAAAGATAAAATACTGAACCTTCTCCTACAGCCATCTCCTTATCAACATTATCAAAAAGAGCCATATATTTTTCTTTTGATTTTATTCTATATTTTTCAAAATCAGTAGCAAAATAATGTGGTTCTTTTGGGTCAGAAAAGAATATGTCTTTATGCTCTGATAAATAACTTGCCATAGCTGTTGTTCCACATTTAGGTGCACCAATGATAAAAAAATTTATTTTTTTATTTTTCATTTTAAATCCTTGTATAATAAATTCATTATTCTATAAAAATATTTGTAATTACTCATTTAATTCCTTTGCAGTTTTGGCACATAAAATATATAAAATCCCAAATATTTTTTACTGTAAATTGAAGCTGTTATATTCCAAAATATAATACTCAACATGCTAGCAAACGCAGCACCATTTATTCCATATTTAGGTATTAATAGTATATTAAGAATAACATTACTTACTGCCCCACATAATACAATCTTATTGAATACCTTCTGATATCCTGTCATATTTAATAAATATCCTACAGACCCAGCCATAGAATTAATTAATTGCCCTATTGCTAACATGATTAAAGCATAATAACCAGCAGTGAAATCATTACCAAAAATAGACAATAAATAGACTCCAAAAATTATCAAGATAAGAGTTATTGGTAAAGTCGAATAAAAAATCAACTTTGTACTTTTACGTGCCACACTTTTTAATTCATCTAGTTCGTCATTATAATATAATTCTGAAAATTTTGGTGCAATTATTGTATTTATAGAACCAATTACAAATGATGATAATAATGCCAACTTCATCACTATACTATAAATACCAACACTTTCAAGTGTACTCATACTCCCTAACATTAGAACATCAGTTTGCAATACTACTAGTTGCATTACCGCAGTGAGAAACATAGGTAATGATGTCGCTAATAATTCCTTGTTACTAATATTATGATTTGTTCTGCTTGTTTTATAATTTTTTACAAGTTTATATAAGAATATAAAAGAAATCAACATAACAAATAATTGAGTCGATAATTGTGAATATAATGGATTGTATTTAGAATAAAATAAAAATGTTAAAATTAACAATAGAAGTAGATTCAGCAATGATGGTAAAAATTGCAATAATAAAAATATTTTAATATTTTGAAATGCTCTAATGACTGATCTACTAATATTCCCTAACGCTTGAGGAAAAATGAAAAATGAAATCAATACAATAAAGCTTGTAAGATCATTCTTATGAAAAATATTAATTGCTATAAAATCAGAAAAACTATAAACACATAATGCAATTATAAGAGAAAAAAAAGAAACCAATAATAAAACTTTAATAATTGTAATATATATTTCATAATACTTTTTTTGTTTAATTAGTGGAGGAATAAATCTTAAAATTGAAACATCCATACCTAATAAACTAAATATAGATGCTATACCCATAATAGAAAAGAGTACAGAAATAGTTCCTAAAACTTCTGAGCCATAGTATTTCGCTATTATTAAATTACTTATCAGTCCAAATATAACAGTAAAAATTTTAACAACAAGTGCCATAGCACTTCCCGTTAGTATTTCAAAAAAATTTTTATCTTTTAAGGACTCAGTATATTTATTTTTTAATTTATTTATCATTTAATACAACACTACCAATAACTTTATCTTACAATAAACCAAGGGTTCAACAGATTCTCTTTGTTGTAAACCATAGGTTCTTCTTTTTCAAACTGATATGTCATTTTACCAGCTTCACGTACTACTGCATCAGCTGCTGCTGTATCCCACTCCATTGTAGGTGCAAGTCTAGGGTATATGTCTGCTATACCTTCCGCCACCATACAAAGTTTTAGGCTTGAGCCCTTACTAACCTGCTCTATCTCTTTTGTTTTGAGATTATCTATAAAATCCTGTGTCTCTTGAGAAAGATGTGATTTACTTGCCACTACAAACAGTTTCTCTTCTGGAGCATCATTTTGTGTTAGAGGTAATTTCTGTCCATTTTTAAAAGCACCTTCACCCTCTTTTGCACTATACATCTCATCTATTGCCGGAGCATACACTACACCCAAGACAGGAGTGTTTTTATGAATAAGTGCAATATTAACGGTAAACTCATCATTTTTTTTGATAAACTCTTTTGTACCATCTATGGGGTCTATACACCAGTAGTACTCCCACTCTTTTCTTATTTCATACTCTGTCTGTTTATTCTCTTCAGACATTATAGGTATGTTTGGATAGAGTTTCATCAGTGCACTACAGATAATCTCATTTGCTTTTGTATCTGCTTCTGTAAGAGGAGATTTATCATCTTTATACTCTATGCTAAAGTCTCTCTTATATATTTCCATAATGGCTTTTCCAGCATCTACAGCAATATCTTTTATATCATTTAGGCTAATTTTTTCAAGCATTCAAATATCCCTTCATTTCTAAAAATTGTATGATTTTCTCGACAGCTTCTTCTATTGAAAGTTTATCTGTTTTTATGTGAATTTCTGCTTTATTTGGTGCTTCATATGACGAAGATATTCCTGTAAAATTTGGAATATCTCCACTTCTAGCTTTTTTATAGAGTCCTTTTGGATCTCGACTTTCACATACTTCTAGTGGGGTATCTACAAATACTTCTATAAATTCACCCTCTTGCATCAGCCCTCGAACATTATCTCTCTCTTTTTGAAAAGGTGATATAAACGCAGTAAGTACTATCAATCCACTATCTACAAAGAGTTTTGCTACTTCACCTATACGACGAATGTTCTCTATTCTATCTTCATCTGAGAAACCAAGTCCTCTGTTTAATCCCATACGAATATTATCACCATCCAAAAGATAGGTATGTTTTTGCAGCTCTAACAGCTTGGCTTCTACTGCGTTTGCAATGGTAGACTTTCCACTTCCGCTTAAACCTGTAAACCAAAGTATGCAAGGTCTTTGATCTTTTATATTTGCACGCCCGTCTTTAGTAACATGATGCTCATGCCAGACTATGTTTTCATTACTTGACATTGTTCTTCTTTATATATTTTACTATTGTTTTTACTGCTTCATCAACACTCAGCTTATCTGTATCTATAACTATCTCAGCGTGTTGTGGTTCTTCATAAACATCATTGACTCCTGAGAAGTTTTTATACTCACCACTGAGTGCTTTTTCGTATGCACCTTTATAGTCTCTCTTTTTACAGGTCTCTACATCTGCTTTGACATAAACAACAACATTGTTTTTTACCATTTCTCGTATGGCTTTTCTACTCTCTTTGTAGGGAGAAACGAACGATGCAACTGTCGAGACAGAATTGTTTTGTAGAGTTTTTATAAGATTTCCTATACGATGCATATGTCTGTTTCTATCTTCTCTTGAGTAACCAATGTCTGGAATAAGTTCTCTTATGTCTTTAGAGTCTATTCTCTCTAAAGGAATCTGCAGTTTTTGCAATTCTTCATAGACTTTATCTGCTATGGTCGTTTTTCCACTTAGTGGTAAACCGGTAAACCAGAGGTTAAATGGGTCTATTTTCTTTTTGCCCCATCGCACTCTCTGCCATGCCTTTTCGTGTCCCCAGTAAAGTCCTACTTTTGCAACAGTCTCTAAAAGCCCTGTAGCAATGGCAAGCTCAAGATTACCAAAGAAGACATATACGATGCCCATAGTAGTAGAGGTTGCTATTACTCTCCAAGAAACACCTTTTGCAACAGAACGGAGATTTGTCTCTTTATACATTAAACCTCTTTACAAGCCCATTCAGGGAAATTTTCTCGAATGTAGTGGTTAAGTGCTATCTCTGCATCTGTATACTTTCTATGTATTTTTAGTGTAGTGTCTTCGTTTCGTTTGGCAACATCTACTATCATTCCTGCACCTACAGTATTATTTGTAATCCTATCGATTACTATAAAACTGCCTGTCAGTCTATTCTCTTTATAGGCATCTGCTGCTATTGGACCAGTAAGAAGCATTTTACAAGAGGCTATGTCATTTAAGCCTAACTCTTGAACCTGTTCTCTTTCATATGTGTTTACATCTACTTTGTAGTTTATATGTTCAAAGCTTCCACTCACTACAGAAGTTGCTCGTTTAATATCATAAGTTTTATCTAACTGCATAGGTTTTTCATCCATCCAGACCAGCATTACTTTAAGTGCATTTGAGACTCTTGGAAGTGCAGCAGTATGTACGAGCATGTCACCACGAGATATATCTACTTCATCTTCAGTGGTAATAGTCACTGCCATAGGAGCATACACTTCTGTAGTTGTTACTTCTCTATCTGATTCTGTAATATCACCTGCGTTTATGATACTTTTCACTTTTGTGGTTTTACCAGATGGAAGCACGGTAATATCATCACCGACTTTAACACTTCCTGCTGCTATTGTTCCACAAAAGCCTCTAAAGTCTAAGTTTGGACGATTTACATACTGTACTGGAAATCTAAATGCTTCTTCTTTTACCTCTTTACTGATATCCATAGTATCAAGAAGTTCTAGCAGCGGTTTCCCATCATACCATGGAGTTTTGCTACTCTTATCTACTACATTATCACCATCTAATGCACTTAGAGGAATAAAGTATCTATTTTTCATACCAAGTTCATCTGCAAGTGCGTTATAATCGGCTTTTATCTTCTCATAAACATCTTCACTAAAGTCTACAAGATCCATCTTGTTAATAGCTACGATGACATGTTCAATCCCTAAAAGGTTAACAATAAAGCTATGACGTCTTGTCTGTGTTAGAATGCCTTTACGAGCATCTATTAAGATAATAGCTACATCAGCAGTACTAGCACCTGTTACCATATTGCGAGTGTACTGTTCATGACCCGGAGTATCGGCTATGATAAACTTACGTTTTTCAGTTGCAAAGAATCTATAGGCTACATCTATGGTAATCCCTTGCTCTCTCTCACTCTGCAAGCCATCAACAAGTAGAGCCATATCTATCTTCTCTCCTGTTGTACCATACTTAGAACTTTCACTCTCTGCCGCTGCTAATTGATCATCAAAGATCATCTTGGAATCATACAGCATACGCCCTATAAGTGTACTCTTACCATCATCAACAGAACCACATGTTAAAAAGCGAAGCATATCTTTGTTCTCATGCTCTTTTAAATATGCCTCAATATCTAAAGAGATTTTTTCGTTTTGAGTGCTCATTAAAAATACCCCTCTATTTTTTTACGTTCCATTGCGCCTTCACTATCTTTGTCTATAAGACGACCTTCCCTTTCACTTGAAGTTGAGAGCAACATCTCACGGATGATCTCAGGAAGTGTCGATGCTGTAGAATTTATGGCACCTGTAAGTGGATAACATCCAAGAGTACGAAAACGTACCATCTCATTTTTGGCAGTTTTTCGCAACTCTTCTGGCATACGATCATCATCTACAAGTATCTTTGTACCTTCATATTCTACTACCGGTCTCTCTTTTGCAAAGTAGAGTGATGGAATAGGAATACCCTCAAGGTAGATGTATTGCCATACATCGAGTTCTGTCCAGTTACTTATAGGGAAGACTCTTACAGATTCACCTTTATTTATCTTCGTGTTGTAAACATTCCAAAGTTCTGGTCTTTGGTTTTTCGGGTCCCATCTGTGATGTTTATCACGAAAAGAAAATATTCTCTCTTTCGCACGAGACTTCTCTTCATCACGACGTGCTCCACCTATAATGGCATCATAACCACCCATATTAAGAGCTTGTTTAAGTGCTTCTGTTTTCATAATATCAGTATGTACTTTACTTCCATGCTCAAATGGGCTTATGTTCATCTCTATACCCTCTGGGTTAGAGTGTACTACAAGGTCAAAGCCTAACTCCTTTGCACGGTTATCACGAAACTCTATCATCTCATGGAACTTCCACAAAGTATCTACATGGAGAAATTTAAATGGTGGTTTTGCAGGAGCAAATGCTTTGAGAGCTAAGTGAAGCATTACAGAGCTGTCTTTTCCTACACTATACATCATTACCGGATTAGTAAACTCTGCTGCTACCTCCCGTAATATGTGAATAGATTCTGCCTCTAGCTGTTTTAGGTGGGTTAGGCGTTCTTGGGTTATCATTCTATTTTGCTCCTTTATAAAATATCTTATACCATTTCACAAACTCACCAATCCCATCAGAGAGTTTTGTGTTTGGTTTGTATCCAAAATTATTGATAAGTCCACTAACATCTGCATAAGTAGAGACTACATCACCATCTTGCATAGGCATATAGTTTTTTTCTGCCTCTTTTCCTATAGCTTTTTCAATAGTTTCAATAAATTCCATAAGTGATACCGGTTCATTATTTCCTATATTATATATTCTGTATGGTGCTGATGAGCTTGATATATCTGGATCATTTGCATCCCAGTTTTCATTTGCTTGTGCTGGATTATCTATGACTTTGATAATTCCATCTACAATATCATCTATGTATGTAAAATCTCTACTCATTTTTCCATGATTAAAGACATTTATAGCTCTATCGTTCATAATAGCATCAGTAAAGAGCATAGGAGCCATATCTGGTCGTCCCCATGGTCCATATACAGTAAAGAAACGCAGTCCACTTGTTTGGATACCATAAAGGTGTGCATAAGTATGTGCCATCATCTCATTTGACTTTTTAGTAGCGGCATAAATGCTTACCTGATGTTCTGTTTTATCAGTTGTTTTAAAAGGTTGTGATTTATTTAAGCCATATACAGAAGAGCTTGATGCGTAGCACAGGTTTTTGACTCCATGATTACGACAGCCTTCAAGTATATTCATAAACCCTATTACATTACTATCTATGTATGCATGAGGATTTTCAAGAGAGTATCTAACCCCTGCTTGTGCAGCAAGATTCATCACAGCATCAAACTGCTGCGTTTGAAATAGAGTATCCATTGCATCTTTATCTGCCAAATCAATTTTAAAAAATGAGTGTTTTTCATATACAGTAGAAGGAACTTCTTTATTTTCTTCTATCTCTTCTTTATTTATACCAAGTTCACCCAGTCTTGCATATTTTAGGTTAACATCGTAGTAATCATTGATATTATCTATTCCTACTACTTCATCACCTCTTGCTAGAAGCTTTTTCGCAAGTGCATGACCTATGAAGCCTGCTGTTCCTGTTACTAGTATTTTCATCATTAATCTCCAAATTCATTTTTATATAGTTGAATCAATCTATTGCTACATAAATTAATATCATATTTCCTAACCATATCTTCTAATGCTTTTTTACCAAATTTAATACACAATTCTTGATTATGGTAAAATTTATTGAAAATGTTTGATAAGGCTTTATAATCTCCAACCTCAAATAAAAAGCCACTTTCACCATCTATAATTAATTCTGGCATTGCACCAGCATTTGAACCAAATAAAGGTACAGACATACAAGCAGCTTCAGCTATTGCTAAACCAAATCCTTCAGTTTCAGATGTCAAGCCTGCTAAATCTGAAAGAGCATAAATCACATTAATATCATGTCGTAATCCTAAAAATTTTATTTGTTCTAATATACCTAAACTTTTTGCTAATTTTTTATTTTCCTCTTCCAGAGGGCCACCACCTACAATCAAAGCAATAGAATTAGATTCTTTATTTATTTTTAAAAATTCAGCAAATGCTTTCACAAATACTTCCACTCTTTTTTCAGGTCTTTGTTGAGCTACAATTGTAATAACAAATACTTTATCATCGATATTTAACTCTTCACGCAAACAATCAATTTTATTTTGAGATATATTATTTTGATATTTTTCAATATTTATGCCTAATGGCACAACAAATGTCTTCCCAACAGCAAGATTTAACTCTTGCATCTCATCTTCTACTGAGAGAGAAACACAAATTGCTTTATCTATTAATGTTGTGCTAATTTTATTAATAAACCAAGATTTTGAGTATTTGTTAATAACTAAACGGCTATGTTTAGTCCAATAAACATTATTTATACCTAGCAATCGACATATAAAAATAATCATATGTGAAATAGGTCCAAAATGAACATGAACAATTAAATCATTATCTTCTTTTTTGACTTTTTTTATTAATTTAATAAATTCTAATAAATAAGATGAATATTTATCATCACCTAACATAATAATTGAAGACGAATTTGCATTTATTTTGTTTAAGAACTCTTCATCTTTTGGCTCTCCTGCATATACTATGTATAAATCATCTTTTAATCTTTGACTAAGACTTAAAAAATGTTCTTCTATTCCACCTAATCGCTTTACATGAGAATCTTTTAATGCAGCTCCATAAACATGTACAATCTTCATTTATTATTTCCTACTAACTATCACTATTAAAGATATCACGAGTATAAACTTTACTCTCAACATCTCTAATATCATCTGAGAGTCTGTTTGCCACTATGACATCGCTTATCTTTTTAAATTCATCCAAATCTTTAATCACTC
>Ga0256828_1000605_pt1 | contig 23604 bp, 22 predicted proteins | sample CV88metaG_FD_185993 | JGI IMG/M metagenome (GOLD analysis project Ga0256828, IMG submission 185993) | Hydrothermal vent microbial communities from East Pacific Rise, Pacific Ocean - CV88 | ecosystem: Environmental > Aquatic > Marine > Hydrothermal vents | place: Pacific Ocean: East Pacific Rise...
TTGTTTTCCAACATAGAGCATATATTGTTTTACTGCATACTCTTCATATTGAAATAGTATATCATCATAATATCTCAACATTCGCAGGTGCATTTTTGGATGATTATTATTTTGTATTTCAATATGGATTATCTCATTACCATTTTTATAGACCAAATCAGCATCTCGTCTCTCAACTCTTGTAAACTCATTGTCTATAAGTTCCATATCATCAAGTATCTCTATATGCAAAATATGCCGAGATATATCTTTTGCCATCTCTTTTAGTAGTTCTTTGCTTATAATGTCTTTTTTCATGTTTTGTTATACCGTTTTTTTATTCATAATTATTTTACCTTTATCTGTCTATTATTTGTTATGATTATATCTCTTAGAGTATTATCAAAAAGTTTTGCGAACTTCCTCCCATTTTGCTTATTATAAAGATAACTAATAAAGTAATGAGGTTTTAAGTGTGTTGTATTTACTCCAAGTTCAAAATATGTGTATATTTTAAATTATTTAAAACTTTAGCAGTATATTATAATAGATTTGATTACTATTTATATCCAAAGTGTGGAGGGTCGAAACTACCACCAAAAAGTGCAATGCTCTGTTTTGTCTCTTTAAACAATCAATAACCTCTAATTATGTAATATATAAGGAATTTTATCATATTAAACTGAGTTTGATTGTGTTTGATAAAGTATTAAAGCATAAAGGGATAAGTAAATGGCAGTTAAAGTTGCAATTAATGGTCTAGGTAGAATAGGAAGATGTGTAGCTAGAATTATAGCTGATAGAGATGATGTAGAATTGGTAGCAGTCAATGCAAGTGGGGCAGAGAGTATTATAGAATATGGACTAAAATATGATAGTGTTCATGGCAAAAGAGAAGATGTATCAGTCAAAGATGGATTTGTAAATATTGGTAATACAAAAGCAAAACTATTTAGTGAAAGAGACCCAGCAAAAATTGATTTTGCTTCAGCTGGTGCTGAATTGGTTTTAGAGTGTACTGGTGCATTTTTGACCAAAGAATTAGTACAGCCATATCTTGATAATGGAATAAAAAAGGTTCTCTTTTCAGCTCCTGCAAAAGATGATACAGCTACATTTGTAATTGGAGCAAATGAGGAGGATTATAATGGAGAAGCAGTTGTATCAAATGCAAGTTGTACTACTAATGGTCTAGCTCCTGTTGCAAAAGTTTTAGATGATAATTTTGGAATTATATCTGGACTTATGACAACTATTCACTCATATACAGCATCTCAACCTATTTTAGATGGAAAACATAAAAAAGACCCTAGAAAAGGGCGTTCTGGAGCAGTAAATTTAGTTCCAACTACAACAGGAGCTGCCAAAGCTATCTCAAAAGTTCTACCAAATCTTGCTGGAAAATTAAATGGTCAAGCGATTAGAGTACCAACTCCTGATGTATCTATGGTTGATTTAACTGTTAGTTTAAGCAAAGATGTAACACTAGAAGAGGTTCAAAAAGCATTTAAAGAGGCTAGTGAGGGTTCTCACAAAGGTATTTTGGGTATTGATGAGGAGTATTGTGTATCTCAAGATTTTGTAGGAGAGAGTAGAAGTACAGTAGTAGCAATGGATACAATTCAAGTTATTGGTGGCAATATGGTAAAAGTTCTCTCTTGGTATGATAATGAGTGGGGATACTCTTGTCGTTTAGTTGATATGGCTGTGCATATAAGTAAATAAGGAGTTAGGCTTGAGAACAATTAAAGATTTAGATATTGATGGCAAGAGAGTTTTTATAAGGTGTGATTTTAATGTACCAAAAGATGAAGATGGAAATATAACAGATGATAGAAGAATTAGAAGTGCATTAGCAACTATTCGTTACTCTCTTGATAGAGATTGTAAAGTTGTTTTGGCATCCCATTATGGACGACCAAAAGCTGGTGAGTTTGATGAAAAAAATTCATTACAAGCTGTATATGCAAGATTAAAAAAATTATTAAAAATAGCTGATAATATTCATTTTGCAAAAGATGTTGTGGGTAAAGATGCACAAGAAAAAGTAGCTAATATGAACTCTGGAGATGTTGTATTGTTGGAAAATCTTCGTTTTGAAGAGGGCGAGACCAAAAATGATAAAGAGTTTGCTAAAAAATTGGCTAAAATGGGAGAGATATATATCAATGATGCTTTTGGTGCATGTCATAGAGCTCATGCTTCTATAGATGCTTTGGCTCAACTATATGACAAAGAACATAAAGCAGCTGGATTTTTACTTGCAAAAGAGGTGACTTTTTTTAAAAAGACTATAGATAATCCTATGAGACCATTTATTGCTGTAATTGGTGGTTCCAAAGTAACAGGAAAACTAGAAGCACTTAGAGCATTGATTGAAAAAGTGGACAAGATGATTATTGGTGGAGGTATGGCATTTACTTTTCTAAAAGCTCAAGGATATGAGATAGGAAAATCTCTAGTAGAGGATAATCTCTTGGATGAAGCTAGAACTATAATGATAAAAGCTAGAAAAAGAGGTGTGAAATTTTATCTACCTATTGATGTGGTAGTAGCTACAGAGTTCTCTGAAAATGCTACATCCAAATATCTACCAGCCCAAGAGATACCAAAAGATTGGATGGGGTTAGATATTGGTCCTGCTAGTTCAAGACTATTTAGAGAGGTATTAAATGATGCTAGAACTATAGTTTGGAATGGACCAATGGGTGTTTATGAGATGGATAAATTTGCAAAAGGTAGTCTAAAGATGTCACATGATATAGCTGATAGTTATGCTACCACTATTGTTGGAGGTGGAGATACAGCTGATTTGGCTCAAAAGGCTGGAGATGTAGAAGAGATGACTTTTGTAAGTACTGGTGGGGGAGCTAGTTTAAATCTAATAGAGGGTAAAGAGTTACCAGGAATAAAAGCTCTTCAAGCAGAATAAGAGAATAAAGGGGAAATAGATATATGATATATGCAGGAAATTTTAAAACAAATCATACGAGGAAATCAACAAGAGAGTATCTAATGAAGATACAATTACACCATCATCGTGTTAGAGAGGCTGGAGATAGAGTTATTATTTTTCCTCCTTTGACTGCTATTGATAACTATACAGTTGATTTTACTGTAGGAGTACAAAATGCTTATCCTATTCAAAATGGAGCATTTACTGGAGAGATAGGAACAGAACAATTAGATGAATTTGGTATTAAAACTATATTAATAGGACATAGCGAAAGGAGAGAGATATTAGGAGAAACCCAAGAGTTTGTAGCTAAAAAGTTCTCTTTTTTTAGAGATAAAGGGTTTGAGATTATATATTGTATTGGTGAGCCTTTGGAGATTAGAGAAAAAGGAAATGATGCTGTTATTGAATATCTTATGACTCAATTTGAGGGAATTGATACAACTTATAATAATTTTATAGTAGCGTATGAACCTATATGGGCAATCGGTACAGGTAGAAGTGCAACAGTTGAAGAGATAGAATTTACACACAATGCACTCAAAGAAAGAATTGATAAACCTATATTATATGGTGGTAGTGTTAAAGGTGAAAATATTGCTCACATTGCATCTATAGATAGTGTGGATGGTGTTTTAGTTGGTGGTGCATCATTAAAAACAGATACTTTTTTGGAGTTGGTATTTCATAAAAATTAGTTAATTAAGCTGATATATATTATAATTTGTGTGTTCTATAATAACATAGAGACAAAATACACAGGAGAAATATATGACGAAAAAAATTTTATTGAGTGTTATAGTAGCATCATTTACATTTTCTGGATGTTTAAGTACACAAGATGTTAAACCAGATACCCAAAAAGCTACAAAAGCTATAGATAAAGTAGAATCAAATACAACAAAAGCTACTACTAAAGCTAAAAAAGCTGTATCAAAAATAGAATCTGTAGCAGATAGTGTTAAAAATTCTTCTACAGAAGTTACTCCTCCACCAGAGTCTTCATTAAAAGACAAAGCTATAGAAAAAGCAGTAGAAGTAGCTGATGAGCATACAAATGGTGCTGCTAGTGAGGTTATTGAATCAGTAAAATAGTTATTTATTATCCAAAATAATCTAATTTTGGGTAGTTATATTAAAAAATATTTAGTTTTTACCATATTTGTCTATTTTTTAAATTTAATTAATATATTTGATATTTTAAATTTACTATAATTATATAAGTCTAGTTTAGACATATTACATTATAAGGAGATTTTATTATGGTAAAAAATATTTTATCTATCATGGTTGTATCTATTGTTGCGTTTTCAGGGTGTTCAGCAACTAAAGCAGAGGTTAAAAAAACAGAAGCTAAGAAAACTGAAGTAAAAGCTAAAGCAAAACAAGAGGTAAAAAAAGTAGAAACAAAGGCAAAATCTACAGTTAAAAAAGTTAAAACAAAAATTAGTGGTACTGCGTCTGTAGTTCCTGCATCAGAGTTTTTCAAAACTAAATAGTATAGATTTTAATCAGGCTATTCTTATATAGAATAGTCTTTTTTTTAATAAAAAAAGTCTTAATTCAGTAGTTATTAATAGAATAATATATAATATTCCAAAATTTTTTTGAACATAAGAGGAGTATTATGAAATCTATTCGTATTACAGTTGTATTAATGATTTTTTTTAGTATATTATTATCTGCAAAAGAGAGTTATTATGACCCTTTTAAACCAAAAATTGAAAAAGATGCAAAATCCAAAACTAGATTTTTATCTCCAAGAAAAAAAATATCAAAAATAAAAAAATATAAACCAAAAAGAAAAGCTGTTGTTAAATCTACTGTAAAATTATCATATAACCTTGATAAAATTTATAAAAAAGTTTTAAAAAAAACTAATATAAATAAAAGAGCTTTAAAAAAAGCTCTTGCTTTTTATAAAAAAAATAGAATTAAAAAGGGACTCTCTTCTAAATATATAGCTATTGCAGATTATACAAAAACAGCAAAGAAAAAAAGATTATATATAATAAATTTAAAAAATGGGGCAGTATATAGGCATAAAATAGCTCATGGAAAATATTCAGGTGCTATAGGAGGGAAAGTTAAACACTCTAGTAATAAAAGAAATAGTTATATGACTCCTTATGGTTTTTTTAAGATTGGAACAAAAGTTAGAAAGACAAAAAAGAAACATTATAAATATTTACCCGTTAAAGGTTTAGAGTGGAGTAATAGAAAAGTTGGATTGCCTCCTAGAATGGGTGGTAGGGATATTGTTTTACATCCTGCAAAATATGTAAATTATGGTGGACGAAGTCATGGCTGTTTTTCAATTTGTCCACAAGATAGATATGCTATTTTTACAAAACTAAAAAAAGCTTTATTATATAGTTATACAGGTAAATAATGTTTTAATGTTAATTTTCTCCTGAATAATATATAAAAAGCTTAAAAAGATATATTTAAACTCAGACTATATAACTTTTTTATAGCTTGATTATTATTATCTTCATCTCTAAAATCAAATATTTTAGCTTTAGCTTTTACTGAAAAACTATTACTTATCTTATATTCCAAAGATAAACCCAAGGTATTTTTATAACTTTCTTTTTGTGTTGTTGCAAATAGACCTCCATTATTAATAGAAAATTGTTCTGTTCCAAAAGCATTTACAGATAGTGTAGAAGTAGTATTCCCATAAATATTGGATAAAGAAAAATTAAAATATCTATTTTTTGATATACCTAAGTCTGTTTTTTGTGGAGCAATTATATTATATACTGATTTAAAATAGAAATCTCCTGATACATAATCTGTTTTAAAATAAAATCCTGCAAATGGTGAAAATTGCATAATAGTAAGGTCACTCAAATTACTATAAGAGGAGTAGTAAAAATCAATACCAATATTATAATTTTTATTATCAAACTGCTTAATTCCTAAAATAAATATTTTTCCTTTATCTATATTTTTGTCATCTGAATTTATATAATGAATACCAACTCTTGATAGAATATCTTTACCTAAATATTGATTATATACTAAAGTTATATCATTTTGTGTAATCTTATTATTTTTTTTATAATCTCTTTTTAAAGTACTTAATCCATAATCTATAAAAAAACTATTTAGAATGTAGTTACCATAAACTCCATATCCTGTTTCACTATCTTTTGTACTATCTTTATCATAAGTTATTTTATATGTATAAGGATTTATTGTATCTGCACAGATACTATTTAAAATAATAATTATAAACAATAACTTTTTCATTCTATTTTTCCTTTTTGTTATCGGAGTTTATTAAGTATAGTTTCTGTAACATTTTTAATCTACCATTTTTTTCTAAAATAGTAATACCTTTATTCAATTTATTTATAATATATTTTACTCTAGGGTTATCTTTATATACCATTAAGGTCATATTTATAACCGTAGATATATTTTTATCATGAACTTTTTCTACTTTTTGTTCTATTTTCATATTTTTAATAACTTTATCTGAAGATATTTCATCAAAAGCTACAAAATCAACTCTTTTAGATAAAAGTAAATTGAAACAATCTTTTAAATAGTTTGGTCTTACTAGTGTAATAGTTTCTCCATCAATTAAACCTTTCTCCTCCAAATCAAAAGAGTACCATTCTGCAGGACGACAAATTCTAGTATTATATAAATCTTTTGGTACTAGAGGTTCTCTTTTATCTTTTTTTCTTTTATATATTACAGAAGGAGTTTTAAATATTGGTTTTGTATCTATAAAATTACATCTCTCTTTTGTAGCAACACTTAGTCCTTTTGCATTACAATTATTTGGAGCATACCAAGCTATACCAACATCAAATTGACCATTTTTCAAAAGTGGAATATGGTCTGCATCTCTTTCCCATGTAATAGAGTATTGATTATCATCTAAAACTTTAAATATCTCTTCAACTATTCTATTTGCCATTCCTCCATGAGGTAAAGATTTGCTAAGAAAAGGTGCAAAATCAGTATATGCTAATAGTTTAATTATATTTTTATTATTACTATAAGATTTTTTTTCACTTTTTTTAAAAACTAGAGTATCTTTGGGTGGTATAAGAATTGTTTGACCAACTTTTAAATTTAATGGTCTATCTCCTATATTTTTTTTATTATAAAAAAATAACATATTCCAAAGAGATTTATCTCTATAAAACTCTTTGGCTATTTTAGGTAGAGTATCTCCTTTTTTTATTTTATATTTTATAGTTATCTCTTTACTGCTTATATTTGGTGTTTTATCATATACTATACGGAGTCCATTATTAAATCTCTTTATATATTCTCTATTGTGCATACGATTTGATGCTCTTAGATTGGTAGGTAAGTTTAAAAAACTTCCTCCTCTTAAAACTCTATAGTTCTCTTGATATTTTGTATCATAATTATCTGTATAATAATTACTACACCACTCCCATACATTTCCATATAAATCATATAGTCCAAATTTATTTGGTTTTTTTAATGCCACTCTATGTGTTCTATTTTTGCTATTTTTGTTATACCATGCGTAGTTATCAAGATTACTAATATTATCATCTTTTGTTAGATATTCCCACTCTGTTTCAGTAGGTAATCTATAATAGTTATTTCTATTTTCTAATTTATTTAATTTTTTTACAAATTCTAAAGCACTATTAAAACTAACTCTATCTACTGGATTAAAATCAGAACTATATCCTAATCTTTGATTATTAAAATATGATTGATTATCTTCACCCATTACCATAGTCCACTCTTTTTGGGTTACTTCTGTTGTTGATATATAAAATGATTTTACTATTTTGGTCTGTTTTGGTTTTTCATCTTTTGGTAAACTTTTATTATCTGTTCCCATTTTAAAATAACCTTGAGGAATATGAACAAATTTCATTCCTATACTATTTGTAAAAGTCTCTAGTTTATTCATATTTTCTAATAGTATTTTTTTACTATTTTTATCTATTGTCCAATCTACTTTTCTAAAAAAATATGGTTCTATTTTTAATTTATTATATTTTGATAATACACTTTTGACAAATTGGTCTATATCTTTGTTGTATCCATTAGAGATAAGTATTGAACTTACACTATCAATATCTATTTTATCCTCTAGCCAACTATAATCTTTAGAACTAACAAATGTTTTTGAGTAATATTTAGGTATATTTGAAGAGATTAATTTTATAGTATTAATCTGACTTTTTGGAATATCCAATAAAATTTTAGAGGGTCTTTTAGCTACAATAATGACACTATCTATTTTATCAGCTAAAAGATATTTGATAGCTTTTTTAGCTTTATAGTGAAACTCTTTCCATTTTACATTATATTTTTTTTGTATAATATCTCCTAAAGTAGAGTTATTATTATTAACTTTTCTACCACCTAAATCAGAAATGGAGTTTATACCTTTATCTTTTCTAACAATAATATATATGTCTCTATCATAGAGAGGAAATAGCATTTTAATTTTTTTAGATATATTAATATCTTTTAAGTTTTTTTCTTTAAAAGCAAGTTTATCATAAGATATTATTCCTAATTGTATATCTGAGCTATTTAATATTTTATCTATAATATTTTTTTCTAAAATAGGAGATATATCAAGATTTGTTTTATCTTCTATACTCTCTACTATATTATAATCTATATTATTATTTACAAAAATATACTCTTTGCCATATAAGAGATTTATATATATTAAAAATATAAAAATATTAAATAGTCTCACAATTATTCTCCTTAAACCATAACATTTACTTGTCCAGGGAAAGAGATTGAAATTATTCCACCCCACATACATGTTAATTTTGAACTATTATTAATTGATGGCATACCTTTTACTAACACTTGTGGATTGCCAGGTGTCCAAGGAGCCACAATATTTGGAATACAAGGCATAGGTGTTAATACACCACCTGCTGCTGTAGTTGCAGATGCCACTTGAGGATTTGTTAATGAGCTACACATTCCAAAGGGTGCAATATTAACCATAGGTTTATTATCCATTATATTTGCCATAGGTTTATTTGAAGATAAAATCATTTTGTCTGGTAATACATTAAGTGTACTTGGAGCCATACCAAAAGAGCATACCATCATACAACCACTACAAACTGCCATTCCCATAATTTACTCCTATAAAATCATAAAAAGAATAGCTACTCCACCAATAATAGGTAGAATAGACCGTTTTTCTTCACTTACTGTACTAATAGTACCTGCGAATTCACCATTAATCTCTTTTGTATCTTTTATCCCTGCTGATTTTTTATCTATTATTTTAGCTAGAACTCCTATTTTTTCACTATTATTAATTAATTTGACTTTTAAATTTTTATCTTTAAAACCAATAATAGTCTTAGGTGGAAATTTAAAATCTGTTCCTAAAATTATTTCATTTTTATCTCTTGTTTGATAATTTTTTAATTCTAACATATCTCTTTTTTCCATAGAGAACTCTTCTGTTACAAAAACTTCTCCACGATAGTTTTGATATAATATTTTATAATATATATTTCTTCCTATAGGAGCTGGAATAGTTGCTACACAATAATCATTCTTGCATTTCATTTGGGAATAAACTCTATAATTTTTAGATTTTAAAGATTTAAAATATACTCTAGCATCATATACTCCACTTTTATCATCTATTTTAGCATCTATTTTAATTCTAAATCCTGTAGCATAAAATTTTTTTGGTGAAAATTCTATATTATCTATGCTATATATATTGGTAGAATATATAAAAATTAATATTATTATTTTACTAAATATTTTAAACATCTATTACCTCCCATTTATATAAAATATATGTTTTAACTTTGTCTTTTCCAATAAAATCGCTATCTTCAATAATTTTAACTTTTATATCATTTATTAATTTTAATATCTCTTTTATATTCTCTTCTATATTTTTTGATTTTATTAGATTATTATTTAGATTATTTTTTAATGTATCTATAGTATTTTTTGTAGAGTCAGTTGATGATATATTTTCCAAAGAGGAGGAGTATGAAGAGAACTTATCTATATTTTTGTCAAAAAGATACAAACTATATCTAATATCTTTAATAGTGTCATCGATAATTTTCATATCATTTTTATCCAAATGAGAATATTGAGAACCAAGAGTATCTAATTGATTATTTATATATCTATTCTCTTTTTTGAAAACCTCAATACTATGTTTGATTTCTAAGGTCAATTTAGAGCGATTTTCCATCTCTATAGAGATTTGGTTTAGTTTCTCTAAACTATTTTCCAAAATAATATTATTATTTTTAATAAATTCATCTATATTTATACTATTATCATATAGTTTTATTATATTTTTAGCTTTAGATACTAAGATTTGTGAAAAAGTTTGACCTAGAGTATTTAGGTTGTTGATTAGCTCTTCTAATAGAGCTTTATATTTATCCTCTTTTATAGAGTCTCTAAAATCACTATTAATATATTTATAAATAGCACTATTTACTTTATTTAATATACTATTCATATTAGAAATCATTTCATTAAAAATATTTTTTAACTCATTTAATTTTGGATTGTCTCCTTCTATATTTACTTTATTGCTAAAATCTCCAACCTTTGTTAAATTTAATACCCTAATTATCTCTTCAATTAGTTCTTTGTCTTTTATTATCTCTTTATTTGTTGTTTGCGATTTTATATCTATCTCTTTTATATTTTCATTTATTAGTTTAGATATTGTACCTAATTCATCAGAAGATACTTTTTGAATATATTTAAGTTTTTTATTATCTTTTATATCATCTTTTAAATACTCAAAAAAGCTTTTTAAAGAGGAGTATATAGCTATTAATTGATTTTCTATTACAACATGAAGAAATATAGATGCCATAATAACAAAAGATATAAGTAAAATAAGAATAATCCATGATATGCTATCAAATATCATATATAGATTATTCCAAATATCACGGTTTGTAATAGTAGCCATAATTATATATTTCTTTTTTTTAATTTTAAATGGAATAATTAGATTATTATCTTTAACTATAGTACTCATATTATTCTCTGTCAGTATTTTTTTTAAATAAGAGTTATCTTGTGAATAAGCTTTAATAAATAGTGGATAGTTTTTAGCATTAAAATCTTTGTTTGTAACACTCATTGTTGTGACATATAATATATTATTTATCTCTTGAATACTTTTTATAGACGATATATGTAAAATATTTACAATTTTTGATAACTCTCTAATTGAACCTATATAGCTCTGAATATCATCAATATATCCTAAATTTATTATCTCTGTTTGTGTATGATGAAATGAGCTATTTGGATTTAATGCAATTTTACTTATTTGATTTTGTGTTTCAATAATTTTTTCTCTTTTTACAGAATTGTATTGATTTAACAAAAATAAAAAAATTAAAATTATATCAAGTAGAGTAAAAATTATAATAATTTTATATTTTATTACTTTTTTCATAACTATACCTAAAGCTTATTTTAATTGTTCTGTCATTTTTTTTATTTTTCTAACAATCCAATTCTCTTTTTCTGCATTGGCTGCACATCTAAAGCCCAAATCATTAAATCTTGAAGAGGCTAAATCAAACCCTCTAAAAGAGACACTATTAGGATAACCATCACTATAACTCCATGAACCACCACGATTTACTTTATATAATCCTTTTGAACTATTTAATGGGTCTTTATAGCAGTTACTTTTATATACTCCTTCTAATCCTTTTGTTATAGTAGAAGTCAAATTAAAATGTAAAGGAGATTTTAGGCAAGAATATTTATAAAAATCTTTTTCATAAGTATCTGCTACCCATTCTCTAACATTTCCTGCCATATCATATAAACCATAAGCATTGGGTGGATAGCTCATAATAGGAACAGCCCAATGATTATTTGAGCCTCTATAGTTCATAAAGTCACTACTCTCTTCATCTCCCCAAGGGAATTTTTTATTTTCTAATCCACCTCTTGCTGCAAATTCCCATTCAGCTTCTGTTGGTAATCTTTTGTTATAAAATTTACAAAATTTTTGAGCTTCATCATAGGTTACTCCAACAACAGGTAAATCATCAGCTCCATATATTGGGTCATCTATATATGGAGGTTTTTTGACATTACAAGAGTTAGCTTTTAGATACTCTTTATATATTCCATTGGTTATTTCTGCTTTATCTATATAGAAGTTACTTACCAATACATCTTTGGGTGGTTTATCTCCAAACTTATCATTATAACTTCCCATTAGAAATTCTCTTCCTTTTATAAAGCTCATAGTTTCATTGCTTAAGTCTAATAAATCAGCTCTTTTACATATATCTTTTGTAGCACATCCTCCAAAAACTATTAAAGATAGAAGTAGATATATTTTTTTCATTATTTATCTCCTATAGTTAAGTATAAAGATATAGTATTATCAAAACTACTATTGTTTTCCATACTTAAATTTTTATAAATAACCTCTATCTCTCTAGGAGTTATTTTATATATAAACGGATTTTTATATGTAAAAGTAACTAATTTTTTAGATTTTCCTTTGAGCTTTATAACTCTTTTGGGTGATATAGATATTAAATGTCTTGGTTTGATTGGAATATTATCAAAACTATTAGTTTTAAATTCCCAAAAACTAATATTTATATCTTTGGATGCTCTATTTTCTACATTATAGATATAACTTTTTCCACCATCTATTAGATTAACTTCTCTTTTAAATAGAAATTGAATAGGATTATGGTCAAAGTACTCCTCCTCTTTAGGTGCTTTTTGGGGAGGTTCTTTTTCTTTTTGATTAATCTCATTTATAATACTTTTTACTAATGGATGGAGAGTTCCATAAAAAGGGTCTATTGTAGGGATAGTTTTATAGCATTTAAACTTTCTAATTATCTGTTCAATTTTATATTTAATATTATCATCAAGTGTATCTAATGGTGCTATAAAAAAATTAGGTACTTCAAGTGTTCTTATTTTTTTATCTTTTATTTTGTAACTAAAAGGCTTTAATCCTCTTTTAAATGTTAAGTTTTTAAAAAAATCATCAGGTAAAGATTGGACTTCTAATCCATTTTTTTTGAATTTAGATAGAGCATCTCTTGTTGCAAACATTAAAATAATATCTATATTTCCTTTTTTTAGTGCTTTAATAGAGTTGTTTAAATTCAAAGCATTAAAACTAATATCAAATTCTAATCCATTATTTTTTAAAACATTATTTAGATATATTTGAGATAAATTTGTAATAACTCCTGTAGATATTTTTTTATCTCTAAAATCATTTATAGATTTAATTTTTGTTTTTGATACTAAATATAAAATAGATTTACTAGGAGAGCATATAATGCCATAATTTTCAAAAGCTTCTAAACCCAAAATACCATTTTTTTTAATTCCTAAAACATCACCTCTGACAAGTGCTATATTTGCTTTGTTTTCTTTTAAATTTCTAATAGCATCTAAACTACCTTTGGATTTAACTTTTGTTAGCTTTATACCTTTGCTTATATAGTTATTATCCAAATTATTATCTATAGCTAAAAAAATTTCATCAAAAATAGTATTTGAATATAAAAAAATGGAGAGAATTATCAAAAATAAATATTTTTTCATTTTTTATTCTCCTTTTTTGCAACATCAAAGGTAAAATCTACACTTTTTGTTTCTATTTTTCCATAATTAACTTTGACTATTTCAAATATTAATCTACCTGTATATGTCCCTTCTGCTATAGAGTAGTCTTCTAAATATCCATGTTCTATTTTAAATTCAAATTGACCAATTTCACCAGATTTGATAATAATACTAGTTGGAGTTAAAACATTTATTACCATTTCAGGTGTTACTAATGGATTTTCAAAATTATCTATTATTTTATTGTTTAATTTGACAATTAAATCTCCATCTACTGTATTTTTTATATAAACTGTTCTTCTATATCTATTATTGCCAAAGTTTAGTTTTTGAGGTATTATTAAATATCCATCTTTGTATAATTTATCTACAAGAAGTTCTTTTTTTACTGCTTCTATATTTTTTTTGTTTTTTAGACAAAAACTTTTTTGTATATCTTTTACTACCATACTAGCTTCTTTGCCACCAACTTTTTTTACTATTTTAACAAAAGATTTGCCACAAATTACTAGAGATAAAATCCATAAAACCAATCCAATAGTTATAATAAATAGATAAAAAGCATACATTGGATTTTTTTTATATAGAGGAAATTTTTTTAGTGTAGGGTTTAAAAAAGTGTTAACAGGAAATTTAGGAGTAATAATATTCTCTTTTACCAAATCTGAGTGTAGTTTTGAATATTTTAATTTAAAAGCTTTTTTATCATTAGCTATATCACTATCAACTTCAGTTTCTATAACATCAATCTCATAATCATCAACTAATATCTCATTTTTAATAATATTTTCAAAGATATAAGTATTGATAACACATTTTCCTTCACTATTGGCATAATCTCCTTCGCTAGTTAGAACCTTTGTGAAAGTTTTTTCTATAAAATACTGTTTTTCAAAAGCTGTATGTGTAGCTAAATATCTCTCTTTAAATATAGATTGAGCATTTTCAAGAGTGGATAAATCAAGACAACTAACCTCTTTTGCATCTATTAAAAAATCATCTAAATAGACATTTGTACGATATATTAATCCTTTAGTAGAGGTTTCTATATATATTTTTCCTCTTTTATTTTTTGATAGACCAGTACTTGTATATACCACCTCAAATAGATTTTCTTTGTCTTGAATACCCCTCTCCACTGTAGCCTCCTTAATTTAGAGTTGAATATTTTGTAGGTTTAAAATTTTTCCATTTTTTCCTAACGCCACGAAATCTTGTTTTCTAAAAAATTTTTTAACTCCTTTGTCAACTCTTTCGGCATTTACATAAACTCCACTAGTATTTTCTAAATCTTCTATAAAATATCCACTCTTATAACGATAAATTTTAGCATGTCTCTCTGCAATATCTTCTCCTTCTATTATTATATCACATTTTGGACTGCTACCGACTATAATATAATCTTTGGCTTTTTTTATTTTTTTATTTTTTTCTTCTAAGATATGTTCCCAATCTCCATCAAAAATAGTAGCATTAAGTAGATGTAAAAGTATTTTAGAAAAAAATGATTTTTCATTATCCAAATGTAGATGATAATAATCAATTTTTACACTATCTTTTAGAGAAAATATATCTTCTAGTCTTACTATATTTTTCCAAAAAGCTGTGTTTACAATATCTTTTCTCTCTATTTTGATTTTTTTTGTTATCTCTAATAGAGTATATATTCCATCATATATTTCCCAAGTAGAGATATTATCTCTATTTTTTATATCTTTGGATAAAATTAGTGCATAAGAGGCTATTGTAGCCATACTAAAAATAGATTTTCTAAAAGAAAATTCATGCAAAAAATTACCATATTTATTTAATATATTTGAGATAAATAATCTATCTTTTAAAGCTAAAAATGAATTCTCTCCTATAATTTTAGGTGCATATCTAATATTGATTTCATTATCTTTTGGATTAAAAGGATTTGTGGGCATTTTAATTTTTGTGGATGTTTTATAGTTGATAGATACTCTTCCTAATTCTATAAGAGTACTATTTTCACTTTTCTTTTCTCCAATAATTATTTGGTATCCTTGTTCTATTGTATAATATATTTTTAAATTTTTATCATTTTTTGATGGAGCTAAGTTTTCCATTTTTTCTTCATAAGATAGATAAAAATATATATCTCTTCTATCATCATATTTATTTGTTGAAATCTCTTTCAAGATAATTTTATCTTTTTCAACAAATATAATATTACCTTCACTATCAATAGCTCCTCCACTTTTTAATATTAAAGTATCATTTTCTATAGTTAATCGTAAAGAGTCCTTAAATCCAACTAAAATACCTCTACCTACTCCATAACTATTGACCAGAGATAATTTATTATTAAAATATTCATCACTTAATCCTATCTGTTTAGGATTAAATTTCATTCCATCTACAAAATTAGTTTTTATTAAATTCTTGGTCGGTAGCATTTTAGTTATCCTCCTCTATAAACATTCTTTTTACTTTTAAATATAATTTATTATAAATTTCTTCCTCTTTTATTATATACTTATTTGAAATACTATTATATAGATTATGAACTCTATCCTTAATAATTGTATCTGTATCCAAAGTATTAATATTTTTAAATTTACTAAGATTTGGATGTTTTACTAAAGGTTTATCTATTTTATCTTTTATATTATTTCTCATTTTTTATACCTTGTTAATAATCATAATCATCATAATCTTCTTCATTAATATTTTTTATATTTGCTTTAAATGTTACTATATCTTTTATAGGGGTTTTATCTTCTTCTACAATATATTCATAGTCTATATATAGTTTTGTATTAACTGGTTTTTCTTTTTCAAAAACATTTTTTATTATGCTATAAATACGACTCTCTTCTTTTGGATTAGAAGATATTTTATCTTTTATAATAACAGTAAAAGCTCTCTGTTTTTTTGTAGATTTATCTCTATTTAATTTACTATATATATTGTCATCTATCTCTATATCAATATTAACCAAAGATTTTATTATTTTTTTATAATACTCTTTTGTTCCTCTTGTTTGATATAACTCAACAGCATTTGCTACTACTCTTCTTTTTGCTTTCTCATCAATTATATCTCCATATGTAATTCCAAACCATGAAGAGAGCCAATCTATATAGTGTGAGTTTTGAGCTGTAAACTCTTCATTTATATTGGTAATTTTTGTATTTATAGGTATCATAGAAGTTTGCAAACCAAAAAGGTATTTTTTCAAAAAATCTTTATCATGATATATTAAAGGTAGAAAATTTATAAAAGATTTTGAGTTTAAGGTTAAATCGACATTAAAATATTGGTCTATTTTATCAATAGAAACTAAGGATAACTCTTCTTTGCCTCTAATCTCTACAAGTTTTATACTATTAATTTCTATTCTGTTTTTTTCAAAAAAAGTCTTTAGTCTAAAAAAGTTAACAACCATATCCATATCTAAAATTTTTTGAATATAGTCCAAAACTTCTTTTTTTGAATTAAATGTCATAGGATAACTCCTCAATGACTATTTCAGATACCCTTACTAATTGATTATATCGTAGATTTACTTTAGATATTAATTTTTTTGAACCATTTAAGTTAAAATTAATTTCATCAATAAATATAGTCTTATCTACTTGATGTACTATTGTATAAAAATCACTTTTGTTTACAAGTTTACCCATAGGAAAACCTTCACCATTATATCCATCAAAAGGGTCAAAATATTTTTTTGCTTTCTCTTTTAATTTATCTTCCAAATCTAGTTTGGAAATATTATAATTTTCTATTGTATATAAGAGTTTTAGATAAACAGTCAAATTAATAATAGTAGGTGCCATAATAATTGGTTCAACTGTAAGTAGGCTTCTTTTTGTTAAGTACTCTTTTAAATCATCCAAAAGTTTTTGATTTATAAAACCATTATTTTCAATTATATCTTCTGTTAGAGGTAAAACAATTACATCACCATCTTTAGCTTTGCATTTTGCTTTTTTGATAGATGGAGAAAAGTTTTGAGCTAATAGTTCATAATCTTCTACATTTATAGCTCTATTCATAGTCTTTAATACTGATGGTGCATATTTTTTTAAGTCATTTAAACTATCTCCATCTTCTCCATTTACTGCTGGTTTATAATTGGTTACAGAATCTATATAGTTAATAGACTCTCTTAATATTTTTAACTCTCCACTATTAATATTTCCTCTTTTTCCCTCTGTGACGCTATACTCTTTGATATATATATTTTCACCTAATTTTGGAATAGCACCATATTCTCCATCTCCAAATTCAATCTCTCCTGTTACACCATTAAATCTAAAAACTTTATCATCTTTACCATAATCTATAAATCTATCTACTGCTTTAAATTCATCTTCTCCAACATAGATAATAGGAGGTTTTGATAAATTACCATAATTAAAATTAAATCTCAAATTTGGAAGTCCATCTGACCTTGCTGTTAATTCATTATAGTGTGTCTCTTGTTGAATAACATCTACTGTATTTAAAAGAATATTTTTAATTTTTGGAGATATTTTTAATGAATTAAATTTAACTTGAGCTTTTATCCACATTCTACTATACTCTTCAATATAGAGAGTATTTTTTTCAAGTTTATTAATTATTGGTAATTTTATAGTTACATCTCCACTTTTTGTTAATCCATCTGTCTCATCTATCGTATCTTCAAGTGTTATCCATTTATTATCTTTTAGAAGTTTCCATTCTATTACTCTTTGTCTTTGAAAAATATTCCGTCCACCTTTTATATTATTGTCTATATCAAAATATATAGTTAAATAGTCATTACTAATATAAGAATCAAATGCCAAAAATAGAGCTTCTTCTTTTTCTTCATTCTTAGTTTCAAAAATATTTGTTGGAACATCTTTTATAAAGTGAACTCTATTATACTTAAAATTATTAAATGATATACAGTTATTTATATCTTCTCTCAATCTGCTATAAGAGATACTAACTTCACTTAGTATCGGAGGATTTAGAGTTGATTGTGTGGTTATAACTTGTTGAGTAGTTTCATCATAAAATGTACTCTCTTCTTTTCCATAGTCTCCTTCTACAATTTTACATCGTATCCAATATCCATACTCCCCATTTAATTCTATTGCTACCATATCATTAGGTATTTCAAAAATTATATTTCCATTATTTGTAAAATTATTTGTATTGTCTTCTACTATTAAGTAGTTCCATTTTGTATTATCTATTGGATATTCCCAAACTAGTTTTAATCTATTATATCCTTTTGGCATAATATATTCTGGATTTAAAGAGTGTTTTATCTCTATAGATATAGATGTTTTTGGTTTTTTAAATGCTTCATTGCTATTTATATAAAATATCTCTTCCATCATTTTATTATCAATTTTTGGTCGGCTACCAAAAGGATAAAAATCATTGTTGAGATTTAAATTTTCAAAATTATGAAAAGCTAAATCTGGTAATATTCCTCCATCGTAACTACTAACTAAAATACCTATTTCATAAACAGAAAACTCTTTTAACCATGTAGGAATATCTCTAAAGGTTGCACGAATAAAGTAGTTTTCACTTTCATCGAACTCTTCTAGTATAGATTTTATAAATGAACTATTTTCTCCCTCAAAAGTAACTGTTAATATATCAGCATTTTTGTCATCTAGTGTAAAAACATGATTTGGAATTTGGTTTAATGGTTCCCATGAAGAGCCATTATGAAATTCCCAATAAAGATTTTTTAGAAAATCATCTTTTATTTTATATACTCTCATTGTAGTAGGAAGTCTAAATACAATTGAAATCTTGGCTTTATATTGGAATACATTAAATTTTTCAGAAAATAGATATAGTTGAGTTATATTATCTGTTGCTCCTTCAGAAGAAAAAGGAATAAAAGATTTATCTTTTTCTAACATTATCATATTATCAACTATATTATATCTTTGTCTATATGTATCAAAAGTTTTAGAGTATATATTTAATAATTTCAAATTAGAAACATATAAATCTTTGGTGGTTTCAAAAAGAATTGGTTCTTCTTCATTTTGAGGGTCTGTAGCTATTTGAGAAGATTTTTTAATTAGGATAGTATCTTTTTTCTCCAAATTTGATTGATAACCATCACTTAAAAAAAAAGTAACTTTTGTCATAGCTGGTCTAGGAAGTCTCTGTTTTATTCCTATTAAATCTAAAAATGCTATATAGTTCTTTTCAGGAACTTTATTTAATCTAATAATTACATCTTCTATCATAGAACTCAGAAGCTCTATAATTGTAATTCCTGGGTCACTACTATTGTGATTTGTCCATTCAGGGCAATGTTTTATAATATTAGCTACGGCATCATCTCTTATTTCTTGATAAGTTCTATCATCTAGTTTTATATCTTTTAACATGTCTCTATCCTCTCTATTTAGCTTCTAGTAGATAAAATGGATATACTAAATTATCAATAGTGTTTGTATCATTGATAAAATACTCTATATCAATCAAAAGTTCATTATTTGCAACGGTTTCAATTTCAATATTTTTAATAGTTATCCTCTTTTCCCATCTCTCTAACGCATCTTGTATATATATTTTTATCATAGTTCTTGTTGATGCTGTATTTAATTCAAATAGTAAATCATGAATTTTACAACCAAAATTATAATTCATTACTCTTTCGCCAATTTTAGTAGATAGTATAATAAATATAGACTCTTTAATTGATTCTTCAAATGATGAAAATCTAATTCCACCTTTATTATCTAAATCAAATGAAAGAGCTACACCTTTTCCCAAAAAAGCATTATCTGTCATTTTTATTCCTTTACTCTAATGTTCCATTACTTACTACTTCAAAAAAAGTTTTAAAGCTATCTCCAGAATATACATGTTCGCAAGATACAATATAATATTCTCCACTAAATTTTTCTCCAATACCCAAAATTTTTATAACTTTTCCAGCTTTTATTAAAGGTTCTCCTCGACATACACCCCTAGCTGTTAAAAATTTTATAGAGGATGAGGTTAGTTTTGATTTTCCTATCTCTTTTGCTTCTGCATTTTGAAGATTAGGTATATCTATTTTATATATTTTCGCTTTATTTTTAAGTTTCTTTTTTACCTCTTTTGTTGCCATTTTTTTAGCAGATATGACTTTAATCTCATCTCCTGCTTTAGTAACCTCTTCTATAGTTTCTTTTTTTATAGGGTCCCAACTAGTTACAACTATCTCTTCAACAACTTCTGATGAATCTAATTTTAATTTAAATTCTGATAACTCTTTTCTCCATACTAGAGAGATTATTGGTTTTTTATTTTTATATCTAGCAGATTTAAATATCATTTTTCCATTTTCAATATCAAGTTCATATCCTAATCTTTCTGCTCTTCTTCTTAGAAAATCTAAATTCGATTCGTTATTTTGAAAAATATATTCATGAACTCTACTTGTTGCTTCTATATCAAATTTGAGTCCTGCTTCTGATGCCATTTTTTTAGCTATATCACTATCTTTCATCTTTACAAATGGTCTAGAATATCTCATTCTGCTGAGTTTAAAAAGTTTATCATAACAGATTAATTCTACTAAGCTAGTTGCGTTTTCAAATATATAGTCAATTCTAATAATCTCTCCTATAAATACTTCTTTTATATCTTTATCAAATCCCATAGAGATACTTATCTCTTTTCCAATATCAAAATCTTTGTGTTCTTGTAAAAAAGAGTCATTTGGGTCGTCATAAAATAAAACTCTAGCCATATTAACAGCATCTACAGAGAGACTAACTTTTACTTTTTTTAGATTTTTATGAATTTTGGTTTCAATATTTTTACTATTTATTTTGATTTGGGTATTTATTAAAAACATAATTATCCTAATTTTGTAATACTACCTTTTAGAGATGCTATAGCACTACTAGATAGATTTAATGAAGCTGTTGCTTTGATATTAACTGTAGCAGAAGCTTTTATATCTAAAGTAGCTTTTGATTCTATTTTCATAGGAGCTTTAGATATTATATCCAATTTGGAATTTGCATTAAATTGTGTTGCCATTTTAGATTTACTTTTAATATTATCAGCATTCATTACTATATCTTTTCCTGCTTTTATATTAATATTTTTTTTGGAATTTATATCAATATCATCATCACTTTCTATGGTTATTTTCCCTTTAGAATGAATTTTTATTTCTCCTCCTTCTTCATTATTAAAAATCTCCAAAGTTTTCTTTTTTATATTAAATGTAATTCTTCTTTTTTTTGTTTTATCTATAAATTCCATTATCTCTTCACCATTTTTATCATTAAATAGAATTTTATGTCCACTTCTTGAAGTTATGGATTTTATATCATTTTTAGGTTTTGTACTATCTTCTGTTGGTTTATCTTTGCCATTCCATAATGCACCAATCACATAAGGATAATTAATATCACCATTTTCAAATGCAACTAAAACTTCATCTTCTACTTCAGGAATAAAATAACTACCTCTTTCTTTTCCTGCCATAAGAGTAGCAATTCTTGCCCAATTAGTCTCTTTGTTTTTTGCTTCTCCCATCCAAGGAAATCTAAGTTTAACTCTAGCTAAACCTTGGGGGTCTTTATTGTTTGTTACAATAGCTGTAACGACTCCATATATTTTGCTTTCTCTCTCTTCATAGTTTAGGTTTCTATATTTTTTTAATTGTGAAATCATTTTTATCTACTTTATTCAGTTTTATGTAAATTTTGTGTACTATTTGTAGTCTCATGTTTAACTTTTTTATTATTTTTATTATTTGATTTTACATTAACATCATCACTTATCTCTTCAAAATTAATATCAGCTTTAGCTCTTAATATATTTCCACTTCTATCAAACATTTCATAAGTCCAAGAGATGCTTGTAATTACATAAACACTACGCATTGATAGAGGTATTCCTTCCATATCTCCCCATACAAGCCATAGTGTAGGTAATCTTAATAGTTTTTCTTGTTTTTTATCTTTGCCATTAATATCTATTCGTTCGGAGGTGATAAATTCAAAATAGTCAAAGTAATCTTTAAAAGCTTTATTTTCTGTCATTGTAAAATCAAAATACAGTGTTATATCTATTTTTTTTGATTCTATTTTAACATACTCTTTTTTTGTAAATTCACCTATTTTTTCCGAACCTTCCCATTGAATATTTTTACTATATTTTAGAGTATTAGGATTAAACATTACCTCTACACATTCGTACTCTTTTATATCTATTTTATCTACAACAAAAATTTTTAATTTTTCCAATTTCATATAAATATCCTTTATAATCTCAAAAATTCCATATCAAGTTCATCTTTTAAGTCATTAAATATTTTTATTGCTAACATATCTAATTTTTTTTCTAAATCTATATATAAATTATTATGTTTTTCTACAATTCTTTTTTCAACTATTTGTAACTCTTTTTCTATTTTTTCTACTATAATCTCCTTATTCTTAATATTCTCTTGTTTATTATTTTTATTTTCTATTATTTTATTATTATTTGTGATTTTATCTGTTTTAATTATTTTTTCTTTTATATCTTTTTTATTATTTTCTTTATTTTTTTGTTTTTTATTAATTTTTGGAAGTTTAATATTTTTATAATCCAAAGTAGATACAAAATTATCTCTTTTTAATTTGCTTTTAACTTTTTTTATTTTTAGATTTTCTATATTGTTTTTTGCAAAAACTATATTTGTTTTAACTTCAATATTATTAGAAATTTCTTTTTTTATCTGAGTATTAGTTATATATCTATTTTCAAAAGTTTTCTCTTTTAAATATTTTATATCTCTATATGTTTGAACTATATTTCTATTTTTAATAAGGGTTTTAAAATATTCTATTTGAATATCTTTAGTAATTTGCTCTATATCTTTTTGAACTATATCTTGTTTAATAATAATATTATTATCAATAGTAGTATATTTATTTTTAAAAGTTTTCTCTTTTAAATATTTTATATCTCTATATGTTTGAATTATATTTCTATTTTTAATAAGAGTTTTTATATCTTTAGTAATTTGCTCTATATCTTGTTTAATAATAATATTATTATCAATAGTAATATATCTATTT
>Ga0256828_1000606_pt1 | contig 23577 bp, 24 predicted proteins | sample CV88metaG_FD_185993 | JGI IMG/M metagenome (GOLD analysis project Ga0256828, IMG submission 185993) | Hydrothermal vent microbial communities from East Pacific Rise, Pacific Ocean - CV88 | ecosystem: Environmental > Aquatic > Marine > Hydrothermal vents | place: Pacific Ocean: East Pacific Rise...
GTTATAGTTAGAATTTTTTTATGGGTGGTTATGCTTTTTGGAGGTGCATGGTATAGTATTGTTCAAGATATTGATAATCCATATTTTCAGAATATATATTTTCATATAGCAACAGCTATATTAGGAGTGATAATAATACTTTTATCTTTTAGAGCATCAGCAACAGGAGGGAAAGAGTTAACAAAAGGAAGAGTAGGAGATATTCCTAGATTAGAGACAAATAGATTAGTCACTACAGGAATTTATAAATGTATGCGTCATCCTATGCTTTTTGGTTTGACTCTTTTGCCTTTGGGATGGGCTTTGTTGTTAGGTAGTCCAACATTTATTACTAAACTTGCTCCTTTGGAGATGGTTTTTATTATTGTTATGGTAATAATCTTTGAGGAGATGGAAGTAAATAAAAAATTTGGGAAAAAATATCAAGCCTATAGAGAAGAGACACCTATGGTCTCTTTTGAGTGGAAATGTCTAAAAAAACTTTTTAATCTTCTGTAGGTCTGAAAACATCATCTGGTAGTTTATTTTCAGGAGTACCATCTACATTTATTACAAATAATTCAGGATGTATAAGTCTTCTTAACTCTCTTCTAACTACCATATTGGTTGTCATTAAACTCATAGAACATCCATGACAAGTTCCTACTAATTCTATATAGATTACTCCATCTTTGACTCCTAAAAGTGTAATTCCTCCACCATGAGAGTTTACATATCCACTTACTTGTGGAAGAACATTTTTTACAGCATAATATAGCTCTTCATCTGAAAAAGGTATCATAATATCTATCCTAGTTATAATTTTAAATTATAATAATTATTTTAGTTAATTATATAATTAAATTCCTTAAATAAGAGTATATAACTCCTATTTATTTTATATAATTTTTGCTTGATTTAATATTTAAAATCTTATTTTATAGTAAAATTCTATTATGAAAAAGAGATATATAGGCATAATGTCAGGAACAAGTCTTGATGGTATAGATATTGCTTTGTGTCAAATAGATAATAGAAGTTGTAAATTAGAAGCATCTATTACAATTTTGTTTGAACAAGATTTAAAAGATAAGATACTTTCTATAATAAATGGTGTTACTACTGTTCAAGAGATAGGAGAGATAGATTGTCGTTTAGCTATAGAGTTCGCAAAAGGTGTAGATTTATTACTCAAGCAGGTGGGATTAGGCTCTAAGGATATTGAAGCTATAGGTTCTCATGGACAGACTATTTGGCATAACCCAAAAGGAGAATACCCTTTTTCTATGCAATTAGGTAATCCTAGTCTATTGGCTGTTAAAACAGATATTACTGTAGTAGCAGATTTTAGAGCTAAAGATATAGCTTTAGGTGGAGAGGGAGCACCTTTTGCACCTGCTTTTCATTATGAGATGTTTGGTAACATCCAAAATTGTGCAGTAGTTAATATTGGAGGTATGGCAAATATTACTATTCTATCCTCTCCAATAATAGGATATGATACTGGTTGTGGTAATGTATTGATGGATATGTGGATAAAAGATATTCTCAATAAACCATATGATAAAGACGGAGTATGGGCAAAATCTGGAAATATTCATAAGCCTTTATTAACAAAATTATTATCTGATAGTTATTTTTCATTAAGCTATCCTAAAAGTACTGGACGAGAGTATTTTAATAAGGAATTTTTAAGAAAATATTTAGAACCATTTGATAAAATAGCAGATGAGGATATACAAGCAACACTATTAGCATTAACTGTTTACTCTATTGCAAATGAGATAAAAAAGTTTAATATAAAAAGAGTATTAGTATGTGGAGGTGGTGCCAAAAATCAGTATCTAATGGACTCTTTACAGTCAGAGCTTGATGGGATAGTAGTTGATACAACAGATAGTTATGGTGTAAATGGAGATGATATAGAGGCAATGATATTTGCGTGGTTGGCTTATAAACGATTACGAAATGAGAATATAAATTTAAAAACCGTAACAGGTGCAAAAAAGAATACAATTTTAGGTGGAATATATGCATCCGATTGAAGCATGGGTTAGTAATGATTTAGGATTTAAAGATTATAGATTTGAAGTGGTAAGTGATGATGCTAGTTATAGAAAGTATTATAGATTAATTTTAAAAGATAAAACATATATTATTATGGACTCTTCTATGCAGGTAGAGAGTATATATCCTTTTATAGATATATCAGTTAGACTTTTAAAGGCAAAAGTACAAATTCCAAGGAGATATGCTCAGAATTTACATGATGGTTATTTATTATTAGAAGATTTGGGTAACACTCATCTATTTGATATACTCAATGATATGAGTTATAAATTACTTTATATGAAATCTATTCATGAAATTTTAAAGATGCAAGAGGCTGATACAACAGGTTTAGAGCTTTATGATGAAGATTTTTTGATGTTTGAGATGAGATTAATGCAGGAGTGGTATCTCGAAAAACATTTATGGGTAAGATTGAGTGAAGATGAACAGAGAGATTTGGATAAAGTCTTAGAACTTATAAAAGATGAAGTTTTATCTCAACCACAAGGATATTTTGTTCATAGAGATTTTCATTCAAGAAATATTATGTTTGCAGGTAGAGGAAAAGTATCAGTAATTGATTATCAAGATGCTAGAATTGGTGCTATTACTTATGATTTGGCATCACTTCTAAAAGATGTATATATAAGATTTGATAGAGAAAAAATTTTAGAGTTAGTAATAGAGTTTAAAGAGTTAAAAGGTGGTTTGCAACATATAAGCAATGAACAGTTTATTAGATGGTTTGATTTTATGTCTATACAGAGACATATTAAAATTTTAGGAATATTTGCAAGATTGAAAATTAGAGATAATAAACCAGCATATATAAATGATATTCCAATGACATTAGAGTATATCAAGGAGACTATATCTTTGTATGATGAGTTGAAACCTCTTACTAAAATTTTGAATAAAGTTGCACCATAGAGGTGATTATAATAGAAACAAACATATTTTTTAATTATTTTTCTTAAAACTCACTCTTATATCACATTTTTTTGACATCATTCAATGTAATGAATATAATAATGTCATTATTTTATTCAAAAATATGGGTTCTGGGAAGAATAGTTGAAAATATTAAAAAAGTTAATCATTCTATATATTGAAAATGATACAGTAATGTTGGATAGATATTCACCACTTTTAGAATCAAATTGTGATACTCTATATATCGCACGAAGTGGTGACGAGGCGTATAGTATATATAAAGAGGTAAAGCCACATATTGTAATAATGGATTTATATGTTTCAAAAATAGATGGTGTAACATTTGCTAAAAAAATTAGAGAAGAGGATAGTAGAACAGCTCTAATAGCTTTAAGTCGTTATGCAGGTAGAGAGCTACTTTTGGAAATTGTAAATCTAAATTTTTCTAGTTATTTAGTTAAACCTATTGATGAGGTAGAATTACTTAATGCTTTGCATAAAGTATCGCAAAAAATAAATAAAGAGAAGATAATATATTTATCAGGTAACTGTTCTTGGAACAGTAGTAGTAAAACACTATTTTATAAAGATGAGCCTATTCTTTTAACAAAAAGAGAACAAAAACTTTTTCAATTATTAGTAGAAAAAAATGGTATTCCTTGTAGTGATGATGAGATATTCTTTTATGTATGGGAAGATGATTTCGATAAAACAGTTACAAACTCTTCTATAAGAACCCTTATAAAGAATTTGCGTAAAAAAATTCCAGTAGGTTTAATAGAAAATGTGTATGGTGTTGGGTACAAGATTAATTCATAAGCTTCAATTTACACAATTAATTTACTTTTACCACACAGTTATTTTACTTTTTTTTGAAACAATTAAACAAGTTTTAATAAAAAGGGAAATAGTATGGAGAAAATAACACGATATAGAATAAATATACATATTTTCAATACAGTAGTAGAGGGAGGGAAATATGAAAAGACTAAACAGTTTAACTCTACTATATATTGATTTTGCAAGTCAAGAGAGAAAAGATTATCTTTCAATTTTTCAAAAATATCTCAAAGAGGTATATATAACTGATGAAAATTTATTTCAGTATTATAGTAAATTTAAACCAGATATTATAATAATAGATTTATTAGTTAAAAACTCTTTGAAATTTATTAAAAAAGTTAGAGAGATAGATGATAAAGTAATTTTAATGGCTTTGACTAGAGATTCTAGTGTTAAAACATTAATGGGTATTGTTGAATTATCTTTTTCAAGTTATCTTATAAAACCTATTTTAGAAAAAGATATAAAAGAGGAGTTGTTAAAAATATCAAAACATATAAATGATAAAGATAGAATAACTCTACCTCGTTTTTGTCAATGGGATATAAAGAGTAAAACTCTATTTCATAAAGATGAAGTTATCTCTTTAACTAGAAGAGAGTCTAAGTTATTTGAATTGCTTATTCAAAAACAGGGTAAATTTTGTAGTGATGATGAGATTTTATATTTTGTATGGAGTGATGATTTTGATAGTTCTGTATCCAAATCATCTATTAGAACACTTATTAAAAATTTACGCAGAAAACTACCTAAAGGTTTAATTGAAAATCAATATGGAGTTGGATATAAGCTTGTTATATAGATATTTATGATTTAGATAGTTTAATTTATACTATATGAACTATCTTTTTTCTTGATTATAAATTTATATAACTGTTAAATATTCTATCCATTTTTGATAATTTTTATCTTTTTCTTTATATTCGATTTTTATCCAAGTATAACTATTATCTATATCCAAAATTTTTACTTTATCTCCTTTTTTTAGATAATCTTCTGTTTTTTCTTTTTTATTGGGTTGATTATATAAGTAGGCTTTGTCTGTTTTTATTGTCATATATTTAGGTTCAAAAGATTTTTTTGTAATATCACCTTTTTTGTCAAACTCTTCAATCATAGTTATATCACCAATAGTAGATTTTTTCAAACTTTTATATGGTTTGTTATTATCAATTTTATACTCTGTTGTATAGAAAAAAGAGCTACTTCTTGAGTGTGACACTAATCTGTTTTTGTCTATTTTTAATGTAGGTATATTGCTTAGATAGTTATAAAATCTATTATCTTTTGGTTTATAAAAATAGTAATTTCTATAGAGATTAATACCTTTGTAACCTAATGATGTGGCTATACCTATATCATTATATCCATCAAAATTATAATCACCTATTACGATTAAATCTTCTTTATCTATACTATCTAATACATCTTGCATCTCTTCATTTTTAAATATATTTTTTAGATTAAAAGTACTGTTATCTATAGTTACAGTAATATTTTTTTCATCTATTTTTATAGTGGCTACTTTATCTTTTGTAATATTAAACTCTTTTGAAAAAGTCTCTATTGCAAATATAAATTGTGATGCACATAAAAAAAGTGTTGCTATTGCTATTTTTTTATTTATCATATTAGTATTCCTTTTTTAATTGGAGTATATATTGAATTATATCATTCATATTAAAAAAAAATTCCAATTAAATTGTTTTTATTAATTATTTTAATAAAAAATATAATTGGCTCTCTCAAAGACTAAACAGTCTTAGAGAAAGTCTTTTTCTTTTGAGCATACTTTTTCATATAAGCATCAAAAGCCATAGCTATATTTCGTATAAGTAGGGTTCCTGTAGTACTGACTTTTATTTCACTATCTGTTATAGTTACTAATCCATCATCTACAAACTCTTGTAAATCTGTTATGGCATCAGCAAAATACTCTTTGAAATTGATATTATGCTCTTTTTCGACCCTTTTTATATCTATATGAAAATTTGCCATTAGCTCCATAATTACGGCTTTTCGTAAAAAGTCATCATCACTTAGTTTGACACCTCGTTCAAATGGAAGTTTGCCACTATCTATTGCTTTTTCATAGAGTTTCATATCTTTGGTATTTTGAGCATAATATCTTTCACCCTCTCCTATACTTGTTAATCCAATTCCAATTAGATTTGCTCCACCTTTGGTTGTATATCCTTGGAAATTTCTATGTAGCTCACCTTTTTTAATAGCTCCAAAAAGTTCATCCTCTGGTTTTGCAAAATGGTCCATTCCTACCATTTTATATCCTTTGGACTCAAAGAAATCAATGGTATATTTAAATATCTGTAGCTTTACATCTGGAGTTGGTAGGGTTGTCTCATCAAATTTACGCATAGTTCTCATTAGCCAAGGAACATGGGCATAGTTAAATACAGCTACTCTATCAGGGTTGAGTTGTGTAGATAACTCTAGTGTCTTTTTAAAACTCTCCAAGCTCTGATATGGCAATCCATAGATGAAATCTGTATTGATTGACTCTATTCCATATCTTCTAGCTAACTCTACAGCATTTTTGGTAAGTTCTAATGGCTGGATACGGTGTATCTCTTTTTGTACTTTTTCATCTAAATCTTGTACTCCAAAACTAATACGATTAAAGCCATGCTTTTTAAAGACTTTCATCTGCTCTTCATTGAAAAATCTAGGGTCTATCTCACAACTTATCTCTGCATCACTGCTCCAATTTGTAAATTTGGATTTGATATAACTTACTATCTCATCAAGCTCAAATGCTTTGTAAAATGTAGGTGTTCCTCCTCCAAAGTGAAACTGTATGACTTCTCTAGTTGTATCCATATGTTCGGCTAATATATCTATCTCTTTTTTGAGATACTCTATATAACGGCTTAGTTTAGACTCTTTTGATGTAAATACAACATTACATCCACAAAAATAACATGCACTTCTACAAAAGGGTAAATGCACATATATTGATAGAGGTTCTCTCTCCTCTTCTAAAAATTTGATATACTCATTATAACTAAACTTACTACTAAACTCCAAAGCAGTAGGATAGCTAGTATATCTAGGACCGGGTTTAGAATATTTGCTAAACTTCTCAAAATCAATATTACTCATCAATATCCTCATCTCTATGATTATCTAACCACACCATAATACCCTTTTGAGCATGAAGTCTATTTTCTGCTTCCAAAAATATCTCATCAGCATGAGCTTCAAATAACTCTTCACTAACTTCATATCCTCTATATGCAGGTAAACAGTGCAAGAATATAGCATCTTTTTGGGCTAGTGCCATTAGATTACTATCTACAATATACCCTTTAAATGCTTTGAGTCTAGTCTCTTTTTCATCCTCTTGTCCCATAGAGACCCAAGTGTCCGTAGTCACCACATTTGCACCCTCTACAGCCTCTTTAGGATTGTTAGAAAATGTGATATTTGCCCCACTTTTTTGGGCAAACTCTAATGCTATTGAGATAATATCACTATTACATTCATAATTTTTTGGAGTTGCAATTCTAAGTTCAAATCCAAGTTTAGCAGATAACATTAACCATGAGTGAGCAATATTATTACCATCTCCTACATATGCTACAACGGGGTTAGTAATACCACACTCCAACATAGTTAGATAGTCTGTCATAATCTGCACAGGGTGGTAACTATCAGTTAGCCCATTGATTACTGGTACTTTTGAGTATTTGGCAAATTCATTTAGTTTTGATTGCTCAAAAGTTCTAATCATAACCATATCAACCATGCGACTAATAACTCTAGCAGTATCCCTCATAGGCTCACCCCGTCCTAGTTGAATATCATTGGATGATAAAAATAGACCCACACCACCAAGCTGATATATACCAGTCTCAAAACTAACACGAGTTCGAGTAGAGCTTTTTTCAAAAATCATACCCAAAGTTTGCCTCTCCATATATGGTACAAACTGTTTTTGTTTGGTTTGAATTTTTATTTTCTGTGCTAATGCAATCATCTCTAAAAGTTCATTTTTGGTAAAATCTTTTATGCTTAAAAAGTGTCTCATGTGAGTTTCCTAGTTTGTGACTTATATAGGGCTATATAAGTCATTTTTTATTTTAAGGGAATTATTTTACCATTAAATTTTTATAAAGAAATTAATTGTAGTTATAAAATTTGCATTGTAGAACAATGAAGACTTCCTCCTTGTTCTATTAGTCTGCTACACTCTATAGGTATAACCTCTTTTGTTGGGAATATCTCTTTAAATATATTATGAGCAATCTTGTCCTCTTTTACACTATATGTAGGATATATTAAAGCTTCATTTGTTATTAAAAAATTTGCATATGTAGCAGGTAAACGGTTGTTTTCTTTATTATATTTTGCTGTTGGCATAGGTAAAGGGATAAGATTAAAAGGTTTATTATCTATATCTTTAAATGTTTTAAGTTGTTTTTCCATTTTTTTTAGTTCAGCATAGTGTTCATCTGTTTTATCTATACATTGCACATATACGATTGTATTAGAGGATACAAATCTAGCTAGAGTATCTATATGACTATCTGTATCATCTCCAGCTAAATAACCATAATCTAACCATAAAATCTTTTGAACTCCTAGATATTTTTTGAGTTTTTTCTCTACTTCTATCTTACTCAATCCCCCATTTCTATTTTTATTACATAGACATTTGGTTGTGGTTAGCAAAATACCATCTCCATTAGACTCTATAGAACCACCTTCTAGTACAAAATCTATTGACTCTAAAGGAGTTGTTCCTAGATAGCCTTTTTTGTGTAGAGTTTGATTTACTTGGTTATCTAAAGTTGCTTCAAATTTACCACCCCAACCATCAAATTTGAAATCCAAAAGTTTTATTTTATTATCTTCTATAATAGATATATATCCATAATCTCTAGTCCAAGTATCATTAGTTGGTATCTCTATAAAACTCATATTTGTAGTGTAGCAAAATAGGTTAGATATATTATCTCTATTATCACATATAATATATACAGGCTCTTTGTATGCTATGGCTTGTGCTATACGAATAAATGGTGTTAGAGCTGAAGTTAAATCATCTTTCCAATCACTATTGGCATGAGGAAATGCCATAAGTACTGCTCTTTGTTTATGCCATTCAGCTGGTAAATATCTCATAATTAACCTTTTTTATAAATCTAACTGATACTCATCATATACAGCTAGTTTATTATTTTTTATCATATTTTTTAATCTTTTTGTATATTCTTCTCTCTCTTCTGAGTATCTTATTAAATAATCAGCAAGTTTATAAGGGTCTTTTGTCTCTAATCTCTCTTTTCTAAACTCTTTATAGGCATCTTTGACAGATAGAGTTAATAGATAATCATATATAGATGCTTCTATATTTTGATATTTTTTTAGATATATTGTTTTGTTACCTCTTTTCTTATTTGCAGAAATTCTTTTGTCTTTTTTATTAAATGACCAGACTCCAAATATATTATTGGCTTTTTGAAAAAATCTTGAACTACCCCAGCCACTCTCTATAATTGCTTGAGCTATAATTATACTAGTTGGATGTGTTTCCATTTTATTATATAGTTCATAATTATCCAAAGCTTGAAATTTTTTTCGTTGTAGTGTTAACCACTCTTTATCAGCATCAGATATATTTTTTTGGAGTATAAGTTTTGCTACTTTTTCTCTCTCATATTTTAATTGTTGCTTGGCAACTAATATAGATGGTACTATCATATCTATAAATTTTTGCTTTTTCTCTTTAATACTTAGAGAGGATAGTGGTATAGATTTGGTGTATAAAATTGGTTTTACAAATTTATTATCTATTGAAACTATATCATTTATAGATTTAGGAGAAACTCTTTTAAGTTTTTCTAATAACTTTTTTTGTGTTAATTCACATTTTATCTCTTTTGTATATTTTAATGAAGTAGGTAGAGATGTTTTAGAATGTTTGGTAATAATATGTGAATTTGGAGTTATATAAGAGGTTTTTTTTGATTTGATAAAATTATTATAGATATAATAAGTCAAAAATAGTATCAGTTGTAGTGATACAATCCATAATAGAACTTTAATTATCTGTTTTTGATTATACATAGTTATATATTCCTTAACAAAAAATAACACTTATTTCCCAAAATAAACTAAACCCTTTTATCAGTATAACTAATAAAAATTTAAAAAATCTTTTTAAAGAGTTAATAAGTATATCTACAAAAGATATTAGGCTATAATTACACATGGCATTTATAAGAATAAATAAAGAACACTTTTTTTATAATTTAGAGCAGTTTACTAAAAAATGCAACTCCAAAGAGAAGATAGCAATAGTCTTAAAAGATAATGCTTATGGTCATGGATTGGAGATTATGGCTAAATTATCATCTGAATTTGGATTGACCCAAGCTGTTGTTAGAAATTATAATGAAGCAAAAAAAATAAAAAAATATTTTAATAATATATTGATTTTGGGTGATAAGGCTATAGTTGATAGTAGTTGTTCATTTGTATTAAATAGTATAGATGATATTTTTTTAGCTCAAAAAGGCTCAACTGTAGAGTTAAAAGTAGATACAGGAATGCACAGAAATGGTATCTCTATGGATGAGTTAGAGTATGCACTTGAATTAATAATCAAACAAGAATTAAAATTAAAAGGTGTATTAACACACAATCGCAGTGCAGATGAGTTAAGTAGTGAACTTTTTTGGCAACAAAAACAGTTTGAGTCTATCAAAAATAGAGTATCTATTGCAGGATTTAGAGATATTAGGTTTCACTCTTTTAATTCTGCTACAGCTTTGAGATTAGATTGCAAGAGTGAAGATTTAATTCGTTTAGGAATTGGGGCTTATGGTTATAATGAACTACCAACTGTTTATAATTCTCTAAAACTAAAACCTGTACTATCCCTTTGGGCAAAAAGAGTATCAACTAGAAAAATCAAAAAAGGTAGTAGAGTAGGGTATGGAGGGACATATATTAGTACAAATGATATAACAATATCTACTTATGATTTAGGATATGGAGATGGATGGATGAGGTCAAATAGTTTTAAGCCATTTATTACAGCAGAGGGTTTACCTATATTAGGTAGGGTTTCGATGGATTATATATCATTACAAACAGATAAAGATAAAGTATGTATTATGAATAATGCTTTAAGTAGTGCTAAACAGATAGGTACTATATCTTATGAGATAATTACACAGTTATCCAAAGATATAAATAGGGTAGTAGTATGAAAAAAATTTTTTTTGTGTTATTAATATTTTTTATAGGGTGTGGTAGTAATACAGATAATTCTAATAACTCTTATATTCTACATAAAAATATAACAGTTACCGTTTTTTGGATAGGAGAAGAGGGAAGTAGTGAAAATGGAAATATTCCAAATATATCTAGTGCATGGGATGATAATTGGTTATTAGATTATGGTGGTGTAGATGAACCTAATAATAGAGATGGATATTATCCAGCAAGTTTTGTACCAAAAGAGAACCCATTTTATTTTGCATTGCCTTATAATGATTTTGATGAGTATGGTAATAAAAAGCCCAATTTAATTTCATATATACCATGGGCAACTACTGAAGATAATAACTCTATATCTATATGTAAAAATAGATGGATAAAAATTACTAAAGGTGACAAAATAGTATATGCTCAATGGGAAGATGTGGGACCTTTTGGAGAAGATGATATAGATTATGTTTTTGGTAATAGTTTACCAAAAAATGAGATAAATAATAATGCTGGATTAGATGTATCTCCAGCTGTTAGGGATTATTTGGGATTAGAAGATATTGATAAAGTTGATTGGCAATTTGTAGATGATAGTGATGTTCCTAATGGTGTATGGAAAGATATAATTACTACTTCAAATATAAATTGGGAGTAGTGTTTATAACCACCAAACTCTAAATTTTCTCTTTTTTATTTAAAGAAAAACTTTTAATGGAATAGCCCAAAATTGATACTCTTTTACCTTGTAAGGAAGAATTTGATTTCCTCCATATAGTAAAATACCCTTAAAAGATTTTTCTTTTAATGTTCTAGCAAGAGTAACTAATCCATAAAAGTACTCTTTTTTAATTTTTGAACCAGATTTTACCTCTATAGCAATAACTCTACCATCACTTGCTTCTAAAATAAAATCAACTTCTTTTTTATCCCCGTCTCTATAGTGATAGATGTTAACCGATATTTCTGCCCAAGATTGATGTTTAATTAATTCACTATATACAAAACTTTCTACTAAATTGCCATAAAATTCACCCTGTTTTGTCATGGCTCCTTCTACATCAATATTGAGTAATATACTAGCTAATCCTGTATCAATAAATTGTATTTTAGGGCTTTTGATGACTCTTTTTAGTTGATTATTGGCAAAAGATGGAACTAACTTAATAATATAAAGTGCTTCTAAAATTTGTATATACTTTGCTACGCTTTTATCACTAATAGCAACACTATTTGAAATTTTTTTATAATTTACTATAGAACCTATTTGAGCAGATAAAGCTCTAAGGAGTTTATCTATCTCTTTTAGTTTTGAAAGGTCAATATTTTCAATAGTTGCTATATCTTTTGAAATTCTAGCTTTGATATAAAATTCAAACCATGCTTTTCTAGCTCTGAAAGGGAGTTGATATACCTCAGGATAACCACCTCTTAATATAGCATTAGTTACATCAAGATTAGAGATGTTTTCAAAATTATCTTCAAAATAGTTAAAAGATTTAGAGAAAAATTTATCTATAATATTTATAGATTTTCCATTTATCTCACTATATGAGAGAGGAAAAAGATTAAAACTTGCTAATCTTCCTGCTAAAGATTCTTTGATTTTACTATTTTTAAACATATCAGATGAACCTGTTAATAGAAACATTCCCTTTCTATTTTTTTCATCAACAATCATTTTTATAGCAGGAATTACAGATGGTATCATTTGAACTTCATCTATAGCAACATTGTCTTTGGAAATAAACTCTATAAATCCTATTGGGTCATTGGATGCTGTTTGAAGGGTTTGTTCATTATCAAATGTATAATATTTTATTCCTTTTTTTTTGGCAATAAGTTTCTGAAGTGTAGTTTTTCCCGATTGTCTAGGACCATTAATAGCAACTATTCTAAAAATTTCCAACATTTCTAATATAATAGGTAGTAATTTTCTTTCTATCATTTTATATCCTTTCCGAAATTATTATAGCTTTATTCCGAAAAATCCGAGCTTATATTCCGAATTTTTGAGAAAATTTACAACCACCAAACTCTAAATTTTCTCTTTTTTATTTTGCTATTTTTGAGACCATTGTAGGCTTTTTTTATTACAGATTTATCTATAGCAACAAAGCTATATCTATCTGATATATTGATTTTACCTATATCTTTGGCATCTAATCCTATCTCTTTACATAGAGTACCTAGTATATCTCCTGCTCTTAGTTTTTTCTTTTTGCCTCCATCTATACATAGAGTTTGGTATTTTCCCTGTAAAAAAAAGTTTCTATTTGGAGTTAACTGTTTTGTATCTTTTATATCTATAGATGGTCTGATACTTTTTAGCTTCTCTTTATCATAGCTATTACATATTGATATAGCTAAACCTTTAGCTTCAGCTCTTGCTGTTCTACCTATACGATGGATATACTCTTGTGGTTTTATAGGTATATCATAATTGATAACAATATCAATCCCATCTATATCCAAACCTCTAGCAACCAAATCAGTAGCTACCATAATTGGTAAAGAACCATTGCTAAACTGTATTAGTATCTCATCTCTTTGATACTGTTCTAAATCTCCATTGAGAGTTGCTATATCAAACCCTTTATTATTGAGCATATCTGACAACTCAACAGTTCTTACTTTTGTTGCACAAAATATTAGAGCAATATTTGGCTGAAAAGATTGTAATATATCTATAAGAGTTTTCTCTTTATTATTAGTTTGAAAGGCTATCTCTTCTATATTATTATTTTTATTATCTTTTATTTCTATATTTATGGGATTTTGCAATATTTTTGATGCTAATTTTTCTATATTATTGGGATATGTGGCTGAAAATAGTAAGTTTTGTCTATTTTGTGGTAGATTTGAGACAATTTTCAAAATATCTTTATCAAATCCCATATCTAACATTCTATCAGCTTCATCTAATATTAAAGTTTTAATTTTAGATAAATTTATAGTTCCTCTTGATATATGGTCAAGTAGTCTCCCTGGTGTTCCTACTATTATATCAGCACCATTATTTAATGAAGTTGCTTGTGGAGTAAGAGGCTCTCCTCCATATAGTGTTACTATTTTTGTATCTGGTTTGTATCTGGATAGATTTTTAAGCTCACTTGCTATCTGTTGAGATAATTCTCTAGTTGGTGCTACTATTAGGGCTTGTGGTTGTTTCTGTTTTGGTTCTATTTTTAAAACAAGAGGCAAAGAGAATGCCAAAGTTTTACCTGAACCTGTTTTTGCTTTTGCAATAATATCTTTGCCTTCAATTATATAAGGGATAGTTTTTTGTTGGATAGGGGTCATCTGCTCAAAACCCAATAGAGATAGGTTTTCAAGTAGATTTTGTGGGAGGTTAAGTTCTTTAAAATAATTCATACATAATTATATCTTATCTATCCAAAGTTATAAGCCTTTTATTATTATATTGGTCTGATATTGTATAGTGGGTATCTGTTGATTTTATAGTTATCTCTTTATTTGGAATAGTTCCAACTTTATGACCTATATGTAATCCTATTTGTGGAATAGAGGCTAGTATTTGATATACTGTAGTAGTACCATCTTTTGGATTACTACTTAATTGAAATGTTGGATATTGAATATTTTTTGCTTGTAAATCTAATAAGATTTTATCTTTTCCTATTCTAGCTTTGATATTTGTATCTGGAATTCTATCTACTCCTACACTCTTTATTACTATTCCATTAATAATAACTATAGAACCTAAATATAGAGTAATAGTAGATAATTTATTGTTTCTGTTTTCTATATTGAGCTTATATATAAAAAATAATAATCCTATGCTTATAGAGATTAATCCAAGTAATATTCTAAAACTATATGTAATTTCAGTCCAAAACAATAAAGCAATAGGTAAAATAAATATAAATCCAATTTCTGCAAAATATATTAAAACTCGACTAGATACCACAATACTAGATGAGATTTTATTTAATATTTTTTTAGGTTTAATGCCTATATATAGGTCTAGATTTGATAAAAGTACTCCAGATATTATTATATAAAACCATAAAAATAAAAATATATTGCTAATAGAACTACTAAATATGGTATTGTTCATAACTATCTCTATATCATCTTTAGGTAAAAGTAATGTAATCATTGTAGCATTTAAAAATATGGATAGTACTGCTAATATAAAAGTTAGAGATACTGTTCCTATTTTAGTAATTAGATATGGAAATATATAACGAATCATTGGTTGAAAAATTGTAAAAACTCCTAAAGCCCAAAGTATAGTACAAGATATAACCCATGATAAATTACCATGAGAAATATACCAAAATGATGGAATAGTAACTATAGATAGTATTAGTGCTATCAAAGATGAATCATAATAGTTGACTGTTTTTTTTAGTAATTCTTTGTAAAGCATATTATATCCTATATTTAAAATAATATTAAGTTTTCAATGTGCAATTATAGTATAAAAAGAATATTAATAAGATAAAATATAAAATAAAAAGTAGTTAAAGTAGGAACATCCTATAAAAATATAGGATGTTTATAAATTATGCTTCTTGTTTTTTGTGTTTTAATATCATCATAAGCATTTCATCTTTGAGTAGAAGTTTTTTCTTTTTTAAAACCTCTATCTCTACATCACTCATAGGAATTCTTCCTTCTTCAGCATCTAATACTTGTTGGTCGAGTTCATTATGGTCATGAAAAATTTTTGCAAAATGTGCATTGCTCTGTTTTAGTTCAGAAATTTCATCTCTATATTCTGCTAACATGGGCATCCTTTTTGTTTTTATATGCAAATTGTAGTATGAAAGTTGTTAAAAACCTATTAAAATATGATTAAAAAATAAGCTCTTTTTTGTGTTGAGTAAACTCTAAAAGGAGAAAATTATTCAAATATTAATTTTTAAATTAATATTAATTTGGACTTATATAATTATAAGATATTATTTTACTAATAAAAAATTAAGCTTTATAGAGAGGGGTAATATAGATTTTGAAAAAGAATAGTTATGAGAGTACAGATGTAACCTATCATGGAGGATTAGAATATGGTTCAGATATTCATAATGTAACAATTAGAACAAATTATATTGTGTGGGATATGATAAAAATTTTGGATAAAAATCAACTATTTGGATTTCATTTTCAAACAAAAATATCTACTCATAAAATTATTATAATTATGAGGCATGAAAAAGAGGATATGTTGGATAAAGCAAAAAAACTTTTGGTTGATTTTAATGATATTCCAAATGTACTTTTTCTTTCCAAATTAAAAAAACCTAAAAAAGGTAAAAAGCTATTTAAAATATTTATGTTTATAGTGTTTTTATCTCTATTTTTACTTGGTTTATACTCATTGGGATTATATTTTTATCAACATAAACTCTTTTATTTTGAAGATAAAAAAGAGCAGAAAATAGAAATAGATAATAAAAATCATATTGAAATAGTTAAGTTAGATATTAAAAAACTTAAAGCAATTCAAGAGAGTTTTGATAAAGAAAATACTATTATAGAACCAAAAATAATGAAAGCTATGGATGTGACTACAGCTGTTATTTCTGATATGGTGCCACCTAGCCAAAAAGCAAAATATAGTTCACAAGAGCTTGTAAAAAATTTCAAAGGTAAAGGAGGTATTAAATTTATAATAGATGATTCTAATCAAAGTAGAGAGTTTAATCAAACTATACAAGAGTTAAATAGTTATGCTACAAATTTTGTTAAAAACAGAGATATTTCAAGAGCAATAAAACATTATAATAAAATACTTAAATCAAAAAATAAATCTATTAAAGATGAAGATATAGTTAATATTTTATCTCAAAAGGCAAAATTACATAGATTACAAGGAGATTTAAATAGTTCAAAAGATAGTTATACAAAATCATTAGAGATTACAACTCAATTAGCCAAAGATAATCCTCAAAAATATATAGCTACAAAAGCATTTAATCTATCTCATTTATCACAAGTTGAGAGGGATTTAAATCTAATCAAAGATGCAGATAAACATATAAACGAGGCAAAAAAAGAGTATCACTATGGTTTAAGTAAATTTGAGAAGTTATATAAATCAAATAAAAAAAAGTATAATCAAGATTTAGCTTGGAATTATAATATAGTAGCCAATTTTTACCTTGATGATATAAATGATATAAATAAATCTATAGAGTATAGATTAAAAGCTCTAAAGTTATATCAAAAATTATATAAACAAAATCCAAATATTGCTCTTTTGCCACTATTTAAAACATATAACTCTTTAGCAAAAAGTTATATGTTATTAGGGGAGATAAAAGAGGCAAAATCAAATTATCAAAATGGATTTAAACTTATATCCAAAAGTAAATATCACTATTATATAGCACTATCTCATCATAATTTAGGTTTTGTATATGCTCAAAATATGGAGTTTAAAAAGGCATTAAATGAGTATAATATTTCAAAAAGTATTTATAAATCAATAGATATAAATTCAACTAATATATTAGAGGTAGATTATGATATAGCATCTCTATATAATTATCAAAAAAGATTTAATATAGCTATAAAAAGCTATAAAAAATTAATTCAAGATTATAAAATACTGAATAAAAAATCAGATATATATAGAGATAAAATTGCAAAAATTCAGAATAAAATTGCTTGGATATATATAACTCAACCAAAATTCAAAAATTATTTAAAAGCTAAAAATATATTAAATCGCTCTATTAAACTTCTATTATATAAACAAGATAATTTAGATTACAAAAAGGTATTAGCTCAATCTTATAGTTATTTGGCACATTTAGAATTACTTAGTAATCACATAGAGTTAGCATTAAAATATTATCAAAAATCATTATCTATTAATAAAGAGTTTCAAACAGAGATGAGATATAATATTTTATTAATATCACAAAATAAATTTTTAAAAGGTTTTAGAAATTTTGAATTAATGTTAAAAAAATATAAAGGAATAGAGCAACAAGCAAAAATTTTAATGGAATATGGTAGATTTTATACCACAATTAATCAAGAGATAGCAAAAGAAAAACTCAAAAACTCTTTGAAGTTATATAATAAATTATCTAAAATAAATAATAAAAAATATATAGAGATAGAGATTATTAATAATGAACTAAAAAATTATAAAGGTTAATTACTGTTCAAGAGATATTATATCTCTTGAATGTTTTATGTTCTGTATTCAGCATTGATTTTTACATATTCATAGCTTAAATCACATCCATAAGATGTAAATTCTCCATCTCCTAAACCCAAATCACAAGTGACTTTAAAACTACTATTTTTCATTATTTTATAAGCCTCTTCTTCTCTAATTAAATCTAATTCTCTTTGTTCATTTGAATAGATTAAAAGATTATCATAATATATTATAAGCTTCTCTTCATTACACTCTATTCCACTTGCTCCTATGGTTGAGGCAATTCTTCCCCAATTAGGGTCTTCTCCAAATAGTGCAGTTTTAACTAATAAAGAGTTACTAAGAGCTTTACTTGCTATTTCTGCTTCTTGGGTATTTTTGGCTCCTTTTACTTCAAATGCTACTAATTTATTAGCACCCTCTCCATCTTTTAGTATCATCATAGCTAGTTCAAAGGTTAATTTATTTAGTGCAAGTCTAAAAGCCTCTTTGTTGTATGCTCCTGATAGTTTATTGGATAGTAACATAACAGTATCATTTGTTGATGTATCTCCATCTACTGAAATTTTATTAAATGAATTTTCTACAGCCTCATTTAGTAATTCATCCATATCCTCTTTTGGGATATTGGCATCTGTAACTATAAAACATAACATTGTTGCCATTGCAGGATTTATCATTCCTGCCCCTTTACAGATACCTGCTATATTAAATGAACCACCATTATCTAATTTTATTTCAAAAGCTATCTCTTTTTTAAATTTATCAGTTGTCATAATAGCTCTAGCTGTTTTATTTGAATTTTTGGCATTAAAATTAAATTTGTCAAATGCAGAGGTTATTTTGTCTATATTTAGTCTATATCCAATAACCCCTGTAGAGGACATAATTGGATTATGTGTAGGGATATAATTATCTAATTTTTTAAAAATAGTCTCTATATCTTCAACTCCTTTTTTACCTGTCATAGCATTTGCATTTTTTGCATTCATAAGTATAAAATTGGTTTGAAAATCTTTTGGATATTGTTGATAGTGTTTTATTGGACTAGCTTGAAATTTATTAGTTGTAAATTTTGCTGATATATCACATAAAGCTTCTGAACGAATAAATGCTACATCTCCATCTATATCACTATCTCCCGAATTTGCAGGGTTTGTTTTCATACCTACATTTACTCCATCACAAAAAAATCCTTGAACATTTTTTATACCACCTTTTAGTGAAAATAGGTTAAACATCTCTCATCTCCTTTGGTTTATCTGTTTTTCTAATTAATTTTTTTACTTTTCTAATTCCCTCACTTGGACCAATTAGTAGAAGTTTACTACCTGCTGTAATAGTAGTATCTCCTCTTGGCATAGGGATAAATTTACCATCATTATGTCTTAATCCAATAATAGTGACATTTGCTACATCTCTAAAGTTAGCATCTCTAATTTTCTTGAGTGTTAACCATGAAGTTTTGGTTATTTTTGCCTCCTCCATATCTAATGGTGTATCTTGTTTATATAAAAATTCTTGGAGTAGATTTTCCATATCTGGACGAATTGCCATAGCATTAATTCTTTGTGCCATAATACTTGTAGGTGTTACTACTTTATTTGCACCTAACTTTTTGAGTTTTTCTTCATCACTTATAGTATTGGCATTAGATATAATAAGGTATGAGCGTTTTCTTCCAATCTCTTTTTCATAAAGTCGTACAGAGGCGATAGTAGCAATATTATCAGCAATATTATCAGCCAAAGTTATAATGCCTTTTGCACTTGATAGATGAGATTTTAATATAGCAACAGAGGTGTGTGGTTCTCCTTTTACAAAATATGGATATTGATATTTTGAGGCTATCTCTTCAAGGTCATCTCTAGGGTCAATAACAACAAAAGGTATATGACTTTGTCGTAAATGTTTTGTTACTTGGATAGTAAATTCATTATGATAACATATTACAAAATGTTGTTTGAGTCTTGCTACTTCATATAACATTCGTCTCTCCTTTATGACAGCTTGTAGTTCTCCTCTATTTAATACCTCTACAATAATACCTATAGCTACAGAAAAAATTAAAAATCCAAAGATAATTAAAGAGATAGTAAAAACTCTACCAATATCTGAAATAGGTGCAATCTCTCCAAATCCAACTGTAGTAAAGGTTATTCCTGTTTGATATAGTGCATCTAGTAGTGACATATTGTCAACCCACATATATCCTATTGTTCCAAAAAACATTGTTAAAACAGTTAAAATAAGTGGAAGTCTAAAAGGTGCTAAGAGGACATATAACTCATCATTGAGAGTTATATGTGGTTTTGGATTATCTTCCCATCCAAGAAATTTTTTAAATCTATTTTGTGAAGCCAAAATAGTCTATTGTGGCTTACGCCTCTGTTGTTTGTGCAGTCTCTTGTGCTGCCTTTTTTCTCATAGTTCTAAGTGTTGACGCTGCTACTTTAATTCTTTTTGTTGTTCCATCTTCTAGTGTTATTTTTACACTTCTTAGATTTGGAAGTTGTCTTCTTTTTGTTTTGTTATTTGCATGAGATACATTGTTTCCTACCAATGGACCTTTGCCTGTTATAGCACATCTTCTTGCCATGTTTATACCCTTTGTTATATGATTATCTAAGTGATTTGCAGAAGCTCTAAACTAAAGTTTGATGGAGCGTCTGAAAAAAGTTTTGCAATTATAGCAAAAATTACTTAATTTGAGTAGTCTTAACATCTTTTGGCTATAATATTGAAATTTTTTTAATCAGGATTTTTTATGTTAATCGCACCAAGTATATTATCAGCTGATTTTGGTTATTTAGCTAATGAGATAAAAGCAATTTGTGATGCTGGATGTGACCTTGTTCATGTGGATGTTATGGATGGACATTTTGTTCCTAACCTTACTATAGGACCTGTTGTTGTTTCTTCTGTTGCTAAAGTTGCAACTAAACCACTTGATATTCATTTAATGGTAGAAAATAATAGTTTTTTTGTTGATATTTTTGCCCCTTTTCAACCAGAATATATCTCGTTTCATATTGAAGAGGAGAAACATCCTCATAGGCTTATTCAAAAAATTCGTTCATTTGGTATTAAACCTGCTATTGTATTAAACCCTCATACTCCACCTGAGACTATTGAGTTTTTGTTAGAGGATTTGGATATGGTTTTATTAATGAGTGTAAATCCTGGTTTTGGTGGTCAAAAATTTATTCCATCTGTTATTGAGAAAGCCAAAAGAGTTAAATCTCTAATAGAAAAGAGAAATCCTAACTGTCTAATAGAGGTAGATGGAGGAGTTAATAGTGAAAATGTATCTCTTTTAAAAGATGCAGGAGTAGATATAGTTGTAGCTGGGTCTTATGTTTTTAAACATCCTGATGGTTATAAAAAAGCTATAGAGTTATTGAGATAAAGAGTATATATGAGAGTTAAAATATGTGGAATAACAAATTATAAAGATGCTATATATGCTATAAATGCAGGAGCTGATGCTTTGGGATTTGTGTTTTATCCTAAATCTCCTAGATATATTACTCCCACAAAAGCTAAAGAGATTATAGATAAACTACCACCATTTATTGGTAGAGTTGGACTTTTTGTTAATGAAGGAATTGATACTATAGATACTATTAGTAAATATTGTAATCTAACTGTAAGTCAAATTCATTTTGAAGTAGATGAAGAGTCTTTGGAGGCCATTGGTGGAAAAGCTTTACCTGTAATTAGAGCAAAAGAACCTAAAGATATTTTACGATATAGTAATCGCTATCGTTTAGTTGATGTATATTGTGAAGGGTATGGAGGTAGTGGTAAAAGACTTAATCTTGATTGGTTTGATGGTATTGACTGTTCCAAAATTATATTGGCAGGAGGATTAACTCCAGATAATTTACATGAACTCAAAAAGTATAATTTTTATGGGGTAGATGTTAGTTCAGGAGTAGAGCTAACAAAAGGTAAAAAAGATTATGAAAAGGTAACTAAATTTATAAAAAATGCGAAAAGTTTATGAGGAGTTAACAACAGCGTTTAGACGAAATAATGGAAGATTATCTATAGCTTCATATGAGAGAATAGTATCTAAACATACCACTTTATTTGAAGATGTTGATACGCTATTTATTTTATTACAAGCGTCTGGTTATCCTATTGTTCAAGATACGAATGGTTTTATACTTGAAACATACAAAACAGTATATCAAGAGCAAAAATTTTGTGTAATAGATATAGAAACAAATGGTAGTAAACCAGAAACAGCACAAGTAATTGAAGTTGGTGCTGTTATGTTACAAGGTGGTAAAATTATTGGTAAATTTGAGAGTTTTGTTGAGTGTGCTTTTTTACCAGAGTATATTACTAAAATTACTGGAATAGAACCAACAGATTTAATAGATGCACCTAGTAGAGTTTCTGTTTTACAAAATCTTAGAGCATTTATAGATGATGCCGTATTTGTAGCACATAATGCAAATTTTGATTATAACTTTCTCAATCACTCTTTTGAGCGTTTTGGTTTAGGAAGTATAGGAAATCAAAAACTGTGTTCTATAGATTTAGCAAAAAGAACAATAAAAAGTGAAAAGTATGGATTGGCATATCTTAATGAAAATCTAAATTTAGGTGTTGATATACACCATAGAGCATATAGTGATGCTTTAACAACAGCAAAATTATTAAATATTTTATTTGATAATATACCAAATTATGTAAAAACCACAGATGAATTACTTCGTTTCTCAACCTCTAGTAGAAAAGATAGGAATGGTATAACTAAACTTAACAATATAAAATAAAACCCAAATAGATTTAATCTAAAGTTGTTATAATAGTAAAAATATTAAATATCAAAGGTAAGAGTATGAAATATAACAACAAAATAGTTATCTCGTCAATTCTTTTGACAATTCTTAGTACAGGGTGTGTTAAACCTACAGAAGAGGTCAATACGGCAAAAAATAGTGATGAATCGATAGTCTATGAAGAGCAACCTGCTTCTTCAACTGTTACTTATGAGGAGTCAACACCTATTATTTATGGTGACCCAACAACAGCTACGACTACAACAATGGGAAATAGTGTTGTATATGGAACTCCTACAGGAGGAGTTAGTGATAGTACAGTTATTGCTACAGACCATTATCAACCAGCAGTAGGTTCAACATCAACAGCTGGAGGAGCATATGGAGTTCCTACTGGTGGAGAGATTTATAATAGTGTAGATGACCCTTATACTACTACTAATACAAATAGTTACTCATCAGGTGGTGGTTACACTACTACTAATAATTATACAAATAGTGGTTATACCACTGATAATAGTTATTCATCTAATACCAATTATTCAAGTGGAGGAGTTCAATTACAAGTTGCAGCTCTAAGAGACTATTATGCAG